>Ga0105099_10001599_pt1 | contig 13996 bp, 10 predicted proteins | sample PPLLak3cmMay2015_2_FD_79138 | JGI IMG/M metagenome (GOLD analysis project Ga0105099, IMG submission 79138) | Freshwater sediment microbial communities from Prairie Pothole Lake near Jamestown, North Dakota, USA - PPLs Lake P8 Core (1) Depth... | ecosystem: Environmental > Aquatic > Freshwater >...
AGCTGAGCGGGGCGCCGTTCGGGCCGTTTTTGACGGTGCGGGCGGCGGTGACGTCGGCCAGGCCCATGCCGTCCGGCACCATGATGATGATATTTTTTGCGCTGCCGGCAAGGGACATGGTCGGCACCAGCGAGAGAAATAGCAGGCCGGTTGTTGTGGAGAGCAGGAGCTTGCGAAATGTGAGCATGGTTGGGGATCCTTTTCAGTAGCTATTTTTTCCTGGGGGAAGGGATTGATTTTGGTCTTGTTCCGAAATCTGGCCTCACGCCAGGATGCCACCGACGGATGACAAAGCCTTTTGTCGCCGCCGGGGTCTTTCCGTCATACGAATTTAACGGGGTGCGGACGGCAAGAAGCTGCTGAAGAGCCTCCCTCAGATTCCGTAGCGCAACCCCGCCAGCTGTCCCCTGACAATCCAGGCGGCTTTCGATCAGCCGTTCCCGATCGAGAAGAAGCATCACGTGGCCCTTCCAGACGATCAGGTCGAGCGGCTTGACGTGCTGTATGATTCGATCGACATCGAGCCCCGCAATCGCTACCGGGGAGCCGTACCCGACCAGTTCCGAGGTGTTGCGCGGCGTCCAGCCTGCGGTGGCTTCATAGAGCAGTCCCGAGCAGTCGAGTCCCCGCAGGGTCCAGGAATCACGTGTGTTTTTTGCCAGTTGTTGGCCGGTCGCGGGAGGGTAGAGAGCAATCATTTCCGGGATGCCTTGCCGCAGGTTGCTGCCCCACTGGTAGGGTGTCCCGACTGCCGAAGTGAGTCGTGCGATGATCGTTTCCAGATTCGGCAGAGTACGTTTACGTGGTGACGGAGCACTGCCTGTTGTCCTGACCATACGGCTGTCGATGTAGTAGCCGGTTGTTGAAGGATAGGGATAGTCGTCGCTGGTTACCCGGTAGACGGGAAACTGAAAATCGCTGCTGACACCTTCGACCCGAAAAACCGTTCCCGGCAGGGCGATGAATTCCAGAGCACGGATTTGACCGCACGGGTCAACGGCCATGGTTTTGCCGTCATTCCCGCCGAAGACCGAACGGAAGTCGGGGGTGTTGAGGACCGGAACCGGTCCGGTCGCCACGGCATAGCGGGGTTCGAGCTGGTCTGCTGCGAAGGCGGTGAAGCCGCTGATTAGCAGAAAAAGCACCAGGCAGAAGATGCTGAAAACCCCGTACCGGACGAGGTCATAGTGTTTCGGAGCGGTATTAATCGACCACCTTCCTGTAGATAATTGACCAGTGGCGGAGCTTGCGCGACATATGGCTTCCCACTCCGCCGGTCACGAGGGCTCCCCAGGTGAGGGGGACCACCAGGGCCGGAAAGAGATGGGCCAGTCCGGGCAGCCCGATATGGAAAATACCGACCAGACCCCTGACCTGGTGGGGCCAACTCAGGCTGTGGCGAAGCTCAAGCAACAGGAGGCCGAAGCCGGTGATGATGGTCAGGTTGTGCCAGATTTGGAGATTGAAGTAGGAGACTTGAAAAATGAATCCGCCCAGGAGTATTCCGGCAACACCAATGTGGGCTGTCCGCAGCATGACGTCGAGAACTCTCATCCAGGCGGGGCGGCGATTTTTATCAATAGTGTTGCTGGTGGTTATTTCCATGGGGAGCTGGTCCTTTAAACAATGAAATAAAAAACTTCGAGCGGTAGATACTTCGATTTGCCCAGCGCCGTCAGGGCTCTTTCAAAGCGCAGACCCGGCGGAGAAAACGTAACAGGCAGTCGTTGAAGGCTTCCGGCTGTTCCAAGTTGGCCATGTGACCAGCCCGGGGAATTACACAGAGTTCATTGTTCGGCAGCCCTTCGCTGAGGATCCGGAGGTCCTCCGGCTGAACGGCACTGTCCTGATCTGCGCCGATCACCAGGGACTGCAGCTCGAAACTTCCGAGGACAGCGGAGTAGTCTTTTCTGTCCAGAAGGGCATGGAGAGCTCCCTCTATGCCTCTGATGTCAACCGAGGTCATCCAGCGGTAGACGGTGCTCACCAGTTCCGGGTTACTTTTCAGCGTTTCCCCGGCCAGCAGGGTGGCGGTGGACAATTCCGCTACGGTCCGGGTTCCCACCTTTTTCACTTTTCCCAGCAGGGCCAGGCGTCCGGCCTTTGCCGCCTCGCTGTCGGAGGTGCTGCGGGTGGTGATGAAGCAGGCGGCAACAACTCTCGCCGGGTAGCGTTCCAGGAGGTTGAAAAGAATGTAGCCGCCCATGGACATGCCCCCGACCACTGCCCGGTCTATAGCCAGGTAATCCATCAGAGCAATGACATCGTCCGCGAACAGCGACATGGAGTAAGGGCCTTCCGGCACGTCGCTCTCGCCGAAACCTCGCAGGTCAGGGGTGATGAGTCGAAACCCGGCCTGTGCAAGTGCTTTCTCCTGGGGGTGCCACATGGCCCGGGAAAGCGGGAAGCCGTGTAGCAGAACCACGGCGGGGCCGCTGCCGGTGTCGCCGTAGGACAGGGATATACCGTTAATGTGTGCTTCCATGGGATTCCTTCGGAGGTTGGGGTGGAAGGGAAGGGATCAGGGGGGGCAACAGGCACATACCGAACGGAACAGCGTGGTACTCAGGTAGCGGTCTCCCCGGTCCGGAAGGATAGTTACGATGGTTCCGGAGTCGAGTTTTTCAGCCATCTTGATTGCCGCGGCAATGGCCGCTCCACCGGACATGCCGACAAACAGACCTTCCTGGATGGCAAGCAGGCGCGCGGTCTCAAAGGCGTCCTCGTCATCTATGACTATTTTATCGTCCAGCCATTCCTCATGGTAGATCGGTGGAACGATCGCTTCTTTCATGTTCTTGAGTCCCTGGATCTTGTGGCCGATCCGAGGCTCGACGCCGATGATCCTGATATGCCGGTTTTGTTCCCTCAGAAAGCGTCCCACGCCCATCAGTGTCCCACCAGTGCCCATGCCGGCCATGAAGATGTCGATCTCGCCGCCGGTCTGGGCGAAAATCTCCGGCCCGGTGGTCTCATAGTGAGCCAATACGTTGTTTTCGTTGGCGTATTGATTGGGCATGTAGTACATTCCGGGATTTTCCTCCAGGATCTGGCGGGCAAGTCGGATGGCACCGTCGGTAGCTTCGTGCGCAGGGGAGAGAACGACTTCGGCACCGTAGGCTTCCAGAATGCTGCGCCTTTCGAGACTCACACAGGCGGGCATGGCCAGCTTTACCCGGTATTTCCGGGCAGCGCCGATCATGGCCAGGGCAATTCCGGTATTGCCGGAGGTTGCTTCCAAAATTATCTTGTCGTGGGTCAACTCGCCGGATTCTTCGGCCTTGGCAATCATGTAGTATGCAGGCCGGTCCTTGATGGAACCGCCGGGATTGTTGCCCTCAAGTTTTGCCAGGATCCGGACACGGGGATTAGGGTTGAGACCGGTCACTTCCACCAGCGGGGTATTGCCGATGGCTTGCTCGACCGAGTATGGTTTTACCGTTGTAGATTCAAGGGGGTCAGCTTTCTGACTGCTGCTGCACAATTTCATGTCGTCTCCCTGGGGTGCGTCTTGCCGGGCATTTTTCGAAGGGGATACCCTTTGTCCGTTTTTGCACGTTTCCTGTCACGTCGCGAGCTTTTTAACATACCATTTTAAGGGGCTAATTACAAGACGCATGGTAGGTTGCAGCAACCTCAGGAAGACGCGGACGTGTCTCTCAGTCGCTTGACGATTCCCGGCAGAATTTCAAGCAGGCACGCTACGTCCTCTTCGTTGTTGCCGGGTCCGAGGGAAAAGCTGATGTCTGCCATGGTTGTACCGCTGGTGGTGCCGATTTCCCTGACCGGAAAGATCGTGCCGGTTTCGTTGTTGGCGGACATGGCCGAGATGAGAATGGTACTGTCACCTACTGCTGCTTCCAGGGCGTTCAGGTCAAGCATCCCTTCGCTGTCGACCTCAAAGGCGACCTGTTCCCGAGCCTCTTCCACGGCCACTTTCACCCGGCGTCCCGCCCAGTGGATGCTGGAAGGGTTGCCGAATTGTTCGTGGAAAAAGGGGAGCATTTTTTCGAGGACTTCAGGATGAAGGGCGGTGGTTGCGTTATTGTCAAGATAAATGAGGCGGGTCATGGTTTCCTCCCCCACGGTCATTTACGTTACCTGCTGGATACTTGTATCGTATATCATACCACACTTTACCAGTCAACTATTGTGTTGGGGAAATAAATTATTTCTTTATTGTTATGAAAGGCAACAGCTATTGCGGGGGCAAATTAAAATATCAATGGTAGGGGCACGGCGGCCGTGCCCCTGATACATCGGGGTTGTGCCGAAGTGATATCCGGTTTCGGGATGTTCCGCCTTGAACGTTATGAATTACCATGGAATCGACGGGTTTGTTCGTGCAAAGAACTTGACAGATATGATAAAAAATACTATTTGGTGGAAGAGTACAAACTCTTTTCGGAATCTCCGGAGGTCGAAATAATGTTTACCGAAGAACAGATCGAACGCTATTCCCGGCATATCAACCTCAAGGAGGTTGGCGGCAGGGGCCAGTTGCGGCTTCTGCAAGGGAAGGTCCTGATCATTGGCGCCGGCGGGCTCGGTTCTCCGGTGGCACTGTATCTGGCCGCAGCCGGGGTCGGCACTATTGGCATTGCCGATGCCGATGTGGTGGCGGTCTCGAACCTTCAGCGCCAGGTCATCCACGCCACTCCTGATCTGGGTAAGCCGAAGGTGGAATCGGCCCGGGAAAAGATGGAGGCCATCAACCCGGATGTCAAGGTCGTTAGCCATCAGACCTGGATCTCCGCCGAAAACATCCTGGATATCATCCGCGACTATGATTTTGTCATTGACGGCACGGACAATTTTGCGGCCAAATTTTTGATCAACGATGCCTGTGTCATGGCTGGTAAGCCCTATTCACACGGTGGCGTACTCCATTTCATTGGTCAGACGATGACGGTCATACCTGGTGAATCACCTTGTTATCGCTGTATCTTTCCCGAACCCCCGCCGCTGGACGCCATTCCGACCTGCGCCCAGGCGGGGGTACTCGGCGTGCTGCCTGGCGTCATCGGCACGATCCAGGCAACCGAGGCGATCAAATACCTGCTCGGTGTTGGAAAGCTCCTCACCGGAAGGCTGCTGGTGTATGACGCAGAAGGGCTTAATTTCTATGCATCTCCCATTGCCCGCCAGAAAAAATGTCCCCTCTGCGGCGACAATCCCTCCATTCTCGATCTGCGGGATGAGGAGGGGGCTGGAATGTCTGCGATCTTTCCTGAGCGGTGACAAGCCGTTGTTCGCCGGCAGGGAACTTCCGGGGACATTCGTGCTTTAGCGTGTTAGAAAAGCGGCAAGATAGTGAAACAGATGCAGTCGTTTCCGATAATCGAGTCCTCGGGAGTAGCGTTTTTTTTCAGACACTTTGTGAACAGGATGATTTCAAGAGACGTTTGCAGGATCGAAAATCCCTGGAAGAACTGCAGCCATGCGGTCTATTGTTCCGCACCAGGATGAAAGCGAACGGGCCGGGCTGTAATCTAGCGGGTCTTTCGTCCCTCACATACTGGGGAGATTCCGAAGACACTTACAGCTTTGCTTCGTTTTGATGCGGGTGCGGGTAATGTAATTTCCGAAGACATCGAGTTACGAAAGGAGTGAATTCAATGTGCCAGGACCAGTCGATATCCTATCTTAACGCAATTGGCTACAACATGGTCTCCCTGCCGCGGGAACAGTTTGAGCCGCTTATGATTTTTGGCGGCCCCCCATCCGACCTGCAGTACCTGGGCAGCCTGTCGGATCTCTTCCTGCCGGGAGCGCCTTCACCTCAGATTCAGCGCGATGACCCGGCTGCGGAAGTGGTCGGACACCGCTCCAACCGTCTGGAAAGCAGTGTCGGGTTCAACCTTGTGGGACGATTGCTGGGTGCATTCGGTGGAACCGGGGCGAATGCCTCGGCGGGATACAGCGATGCCGCTGCCGTTCAGCTTGTGTTCCTGAACGTGTTCCATGATTTTGTGGCGCCTCTGCAGGTCGGCAATTACATCCGTTCCGCTCAGACTCAGCCCGGCTCTCTGGATATGCTGCGTCAATACGAGCGGGTTTACATTATAACCGACATCCTCAAGTCGAACCAGTTCGGCATAATTGCCTACGACAAGGAAGAAGAGTCCTTGCAGATAAGCGCGGACGCAATCCAGGATATTCTCGGCGCAAAGGGGAGTATGAAAATATCGAACCAGGCGGACAATGTCGTCTGCTACACCGGAGAGAAACAGCTGAGGTTCGGATTCCGGGCACTCGGTTTATCATATGACCAGAAAAGCGCCATGCTCAAATTGGACATCGACCACCGCTTCCTGGTGGCACGTGCAGCGATGGAACCCCAGTCAACGTCTTTCCTGCCGCCGGAAATGTATGAACTGCTCGCCGTTGATCAACTCATTGACATCAGGTTCGGGAGGTAATCCGAAATGATACCGCTGCTCGATCAGGATAACCCGTACCGCTCGGGATTGCCGGAGCAACTTCGTCTTTCATGGGATGATTTCCGGTTTCATGTGTCCCCGGCAAACCTTCAGTCCGTAGGTAAAGAGGCGGACTGGCTGGTGGTAGCGTATATGGCAGCCGACTGTAACCTTGCGGAATACATGTTCGACGACCTGATGGAGATGAAGGCAGTCGGATCCGACGCGGCGTTGCACATCTGTGTGCTGTTCGACGGGCCTCTGCTTACCGACTCTTTCTTCGCCCGCCTGAACCGCGGCACCAAGCTGAGCGATGATATTATCATCCGCTTCAGCGAACTCCAGACCAGCAAGCAGCTGACACTGACCATGGCCCTGCAACTTGCCGCTTCATTTCCGGCCAAACGAAGGCTTCTGTTTCTGAGCGGTCACGGCGACGGTTGGAAGGGGGCTTTGCTTGACCAGGACATTGGTTTGGAACAGTATCACAACCAAGCGGGCCGGCTCATATTACCGGGTCCGGGCGCCGAGTGCGATGCCTTACTGCATCGCTGCCAACTGGAGGCGCAGGAACAGATTAACAAGAGATTAAACCTTGAAGAGTCCTCTTCACCTCGGGGTTTTGACATTCTGGCCTTTGATGCATGTTACATGGGTAACATCGAGGCAGTGGCCTCATTTGTCGAGCATGCCGGAATCATGATTGTCTCCGAAGACCAGATGCCGGGTGACGGATATCCATACGAACGGGTACTGTCTCAGCTACGGAATAACCTGTCACAATCTTCTCCGGATCTTGCCGCCAGTCTAGTTAATGAGACCAAACGTTTCTACCAGTCCCCAGGAGCACCCCGGCGCAAAGTTACCCAGGTGGCGCTCAGAACGGAGCGCTTCCCGGCCTTTGCCGATTCCTTTGTCCAGCTTGTCAGGGGGCTCATTCCGGCCATGACCGATGATGCTGTTTTTCGTGCGGTCTGCTATGCGCTGGAAAAGGCCTGGAGGTTGGGCTCAACCGGAAACATCGACCTGAAAGGGTTTTTACTGAAACTGCTCGACTGCTCTCTTCCGGCCGAATTGCGTGGGGAGACTAAGGTTGTTCTCGAAAAATGGGCCGATATGGTGCTGGTCTCTGCCGTCCCCGGGCAGCCTGATACGGCCAACGGCCTGTCTATTTATGCTCCTCCGCCGCACCAGTTCAAAACTTCCTACCTTGCATTAAGCAACCAGCTACCCAACGGCCTTGGGCTCTGGACCTGGCTGCTCGGGTTTTGCACAGTGACTACACTCGGAGCCGGAACGCCGGGTCATCCCTTGGTCCAGGCGATCCAGCGAACCATGGAGGATATGATTTCCCGCGGAGAGTACAACCCTGCCCAGCCGGACAGAACCGTCGACTGAGGGCAATTGGAGGAATGGATCTGGGTGGCCATTGTTTCTAAAAGTGCTTTAATATCAGAAATCATCGCCCAGGAAAATAATACCCCTTCCCTGACAAGTTTAGCTCCCCTTCGTGTGCAGAGGTTCAATGTCTCAAGGCAATTTTAAAGTGGCAAAGCTCCAAATTTCAAAAAAGACGAAAATAATGAATTTCCTAACTCACGGCTGGATTGGCCCTTAACCCGGCCGGGGAGACGTGCTACCGCATTTGATCAGCATGTGAGCACGGCCCATTGTGTCTGTTCCGCTTTGAGCTATATTTTTATCACAGGTGACGAAATCATGACCGACGCTTCTCTGTCTGTGCCGTTAAGCGGGTCGGAGGCGGCCTGATTCTAACCTGCCATGCCAAGGAAGATGCAAATCTACAGAAAAGAGGCTGATATGAGCCCCCGGCTGCCGTTCCGAAATATCGAACCCGCCTTTTTTTCCGGGCTTCTTGACGACCCGGTGCTCCTTCTCAATACCAGGCCGACAGGCAGAGGCATTCTCATTGACTGCGGCCAGATTCATCATCTGGCCAAGCGTGTCCTGAAGTCGATTGATGCTCTGTTTATCACTCATGCCCACATGGACCATTTCATGGGGATTGATACCATGATCCGACATAATCACGTCTCGCCGAGGACGATCGAACTATTCGGGCCGCCAGGCATAATGGAGAAAATGGCTGCTAAATTTTCCGGCTACGACTGGAACCTGACGGCACTGTACTGGTGTTCTTTCCGTGTTCACGAAATATATCCCGACCGCATCGCAACCTCCCTGTTCTCTGGTCCGAAGGGTTTTACCCCTGGCCCGCAGACCGATATTCCCAGAACTGACAAGATTATTTACCGGAGCAACTATCTCCAGGTTGAAGCCGACCTTTGTGACCATAAGATACCGGTGCTGATTTTCCGGATTACCGAACAGCCATCCTTTCACATTGATGAGGAAAAGATCGAACGGGCAGGGTTGCTCAAAGGTGAATGGCTGCGAGAGCTGAAAAAACGTTTTTATCAAGGAAATCCTGGTAGAGAACCGCTGAAAGTACTGCAGCTCCGGCATGGCAGTGCAGTGGAAGCGCTGATTGAGGATTCGGGAGCATTGTACGAGATGATCCGTAAGGAACAGCCGCCGGCAAGTGTCGGGTATATAACTGATATCGGCTATTCCGATGAAAATATTCAGAAGGTATCTACCTTGATGCGGGGATTGACACTCCTTGTCTGCGAGTGTTCTTTCCTGGCAGAAGACCAAGCTAAGGCGCGAATATCTGCTCACCTCTGCGCAAGCGACGTCACGATACTGCTGGACAGGCTGCGACCATTGTTCTTTCTGCCCATGCATCTTTCAAAGAGCTACATCCACGACTGGCGACGAATCTATGATGAACTGATCATCCCCCCTGATGTAACCCTGCTGCAATTGCCCGAATACCTGACACCTCGGCCGCTTTTGACCCATGAGGTCGTTCGGCTTTGCAAGGCAGGGCGGGCTTTTCGTCCTTAAATTTACTCCAGAAGCTTACACATCAAAATTACAGCCCAATCATTACGATGCGGGGCTCGAATCTTCGATATTCTTGTTCCCCCCCCTATAAGTTTCATGTCAGATTTGTCGGTGACGAACGGTCTGACACTTGTATTCTGACGTAACTCTGAGTTTTTGATGCAAAAGTATCGATGGGGTCAGTGAATATCGATGGGGATTGCAAGATTGCAACTTCTGTCATTCAACGTGCACTCTTGCAATCCTGATCCCGATCTGCCCTGCCAGCCTGCCGCGGTATGAGGGCACGGCGGTGAGGGTGATTGACAAGAGGAAGCAGTAGCAGTCAGGTCGTATGACGGAATTACTCACCTATTTGTAGAGTAGAGGCCTCTTTTTTTTTGCGATGATGCTTCAAGGTAAATATGAGATCAAAGAAAACAGCAAAATTACCTGCAAGGGTGACTGGAGACTTGACATATTGGCAAGACTGAAATAGCTTCCACATACTGGATGCAGAGCCTGTGATGGTGTTCTGTGTCACCTCCGTTTCTCAGAAAAGCGGATAAAACAGGGGTTGATTGTACGAGCTTCACGACAGGTGACGAGACAGTAGTCGACATATATAAAGTCAGCAGAGTCCAACAGCATATGAAAGAATGCACCATGCAACGGTTGCTACCTTATTTCTTTCTTATCATGCTTCTCCTTGCTGGGTGTTCCGGAGAAAAAGGAAACCCCAATGCGGTGCTTGGTTTTCTTGACCTTTCCCGCTGGGATTTTACCAAAGACGGCATCGTTAACCTTAACGGTGAATGGGAATTTTACTGGAACCATCTCTATTCGCCCAGTGATGTAGCTGGGCCAAATCCTCCTGCCAAAACCGGCTACTTCTCCATACCGCAGTACTGGAACGGCGCTACTGTCAGCGGCAGCGCTTTGCCCGGCAGCGGTTACGCTACGTTTCGACTCAGGGTGAAGCTGAAGCAGGGGCAACAGAATCTTGCCATCAGGATCGAAGACCAGGCAACGGCCTATCGGCTTTGGGTCAATGGTTCCGAGGTAGCCGGCAACGGCGTTGCAGGGACGGATGCACGGTCAACAAAACCCTACTTCAGGATCACCACCGCGTCGTTTCCGGTCGGTGGCCAGTACCTCGATTGTCTTCTCCAGGTATCCAATTTCCAGCTGGCCAGAGGGGGTCCTTATCGGAAGATTGCGTTAGGAAGCCCTGATGTAATAGGGCAACGGCAAGCCACGCTGTTTGCCATCGACCTGCTCCTGTTTGGCATTCTCGGTATCATCGGTATCTACCACATTAGTTTCTATCTGTTGCGCCGGAACGACCCGTCACCTCTCTACTTCGGGGCCTGTTGTTTGACTTGGGCAATCGGTATCCCTTTCGGGGCGGTGGGCGGCAGGTTCATAACCCTCTTCTTCCCGGAAGTGCACTGGTATTGGTTGGGCAGAATGGAGCTTCTGACCTGGTTCCCGACCGTGCCGCTTATGCTGCTGTTCTTTACGTCCTCGTTCCCTGAGGAATACTCCGCAAAGGTGACGCGTTTTGCCGTATTGACCGGAGCGGGGTTCTTTGTCTTCGCACTGTTGGCACCATCCCGGTTCCTCGGCTACACGGAAATTCCCTATGAAGTCTTTTCACTGGTGATTGCCGCTTACATTGTTGTGATGCTTGTTCGTGCCATGATGCGCAAAAGAACCGGGGCTGCACTCATGCTTGCCGGATTTCTGGTCTTCCTGGGCACAGTCGTTAATGACATTCTTTATGTAAACCTGGTAATCTACAGTGTCTATCTTGTCTCCGCCGGCTATGCGGTCATGGTCCTGATCCAATCGCTTGCCATTTCCCGCCGCTTCGCCCGGTCCTTCTCAGCGGTTGAATCCTTGACTGCTGAGCTGGAAGAAAAGAATATCGCCCTCTCGCGCCTCGACATCCTGAAGAACGAATTCCTGGCGAACACCTCTCATGAGCTGCGAACTCCCTTGAACGGTATTATCGGCATTGCCGAATCATTGGTGGCAGGTGTCAGCGGAAAGCTGCACCCGAAGACGGAGCAGAATCTGGCCATGATCGTCTCCAGCGGCAGGCGTCTGGCCGGCCTTGTTGATGACATCCTCGATTTCTCCCGGCTCAGGAATAATGACATCCAACTCCGTCGACAGGCTGTTGATATCTGTTCCGTTACGGAAATGGTTCTCGCCGTCATGAAGCCCCTTGCCGCTGGAAAACCCGTTGTACTTCGTAACGCACTTCCCGTTGCACTGCCTCCGGTTTGGGGAGATGAAGACCGACTGCAGCAGATCCTGTATAATCTTGTCGGCAATGCCGTCAAATTCACCGATCAGGGTGAAATCAGAATATCGGCCGTTCAGGAGGGCCCCGTCATCGTGATCTCCGTCGCCGATACCGGCATCGGCATTCCCCGTGACAAGCATGAAGCCATATTTCGGTCATTTGAGCAGGTTGATGCTTCCGACGCGCGGGCATATGGTGGTGCCGGGCTTGGTCTGGCCATTACCAGGAACCTGGTGGAACTCCACGGTGGCCGGATTACCCTTGAATCTGAACCTGGATCAGGAGCAGTCTTCAGCTTCAGCATACCTGCGGTGCGGGATTATGCTGAGGGACCACTTGATCAGCGACCTCTCGAACTTTTATCCCAGGTTTCTCCTGCTTTCCACGATGCTGCTGACACCGGACCCGCCCCGAATCTGCCCGGTTTTGATAAAACCGTCAGAATCATCGTTGTGGATGACGATCCGGTCAATCGGCAGGTCGTAACCAATCATCTGTCTTTTGCAAATGTCGAGGTGATCAGTGCCGGCAGCGGTATGCTGGCCATCGGCATTATCGAGAGCAGCGCTGTGCCCGACCTGATTCTTCTCGATATCATGATGCCGCGAATGACCGGCTATGAGGTTTGCCGGTGGCTACGGGAGCGGTATACCCCTTCGGAGGTGCCGGTCATCATGCTCACGGCCAAGAACGGGACCAGCGACTTGGTGCAGTGCTTTTCGCTGGGAGCAAACGACTACCTGGTCAAGCCTTTCAGTCAAGACGAACTCCTGGCGCGCGTCACTTCACAACTCAAGCTGCTGGACGCCTATCGTACCCTGCGGGAGAACTTGTCCTTGCGGCAGCAGCTGGAAGAGAGAAGGCAGAGTGAGCTGGAACTGCAAATGGTCCAGCGGCAGTTGAGCAGGATGCTCGACACCATCGATGATGCGCTGCTGGCTATCAATGAGAGCGATGAAATAACCTTCTGCAATCGCGCAGCTGAGGAAGTGCTCTTCTGCAAAGCCGATGAAATTCTGGGAAAACCGTTTGGTACCGCTGTACAGTTTGCAGCAGGGGGCAGTTTTCCAGAAGCGGTCCACGATGCATTCCGGCACTGTTTTGACGGCAATGCAAACCGGGACCTGGGCGTAGTTTCCCTTGAGCGTATCGGCGGCACCGTATTCAAGGCTCATGTCGTGCTTTCTCCACTCAACCTGGAAGATAACCCTGTCTGTCTGATTGTTTTACGACCATGCTCGGCAGGCCGGCCTGCCGGCCATGCCGGGCAGAACGTTGAGCACAGCCTGGCTGTAATAAGATCCCTGAACGAAAACCGGGCGCGACTCCAATCCATCACCGCGTCCCTTAACGGTCTTTTGCCGCTCATCGACGAGCAGGAACCGGGTTTTCTCCAGGGGCTGGCAGCTATCGATGAGGCCCTTGACCGTATCGGCAAAACCATTCTCGATGAAGAAAGCTATAAAAGCAGGCGGCATCTGGCGGTTGAGGTCATGAACTGTGCTCTTGACTACTGGACGGAATCTACCGGGCTGGCAAAAAACGACCTGGCCAGCCGGTCGAAACTCTGGAAAATTTATACCAATGTGGACGGCTGGGAACGGACCCAGACCTTGGATCGATACCTGAACATCGACACCTTTCCCCAAAAACCTCAATGGATCAAGGTTATGAAAACGGCGGATTATGTCCTGGCAAACGGCAAAATGCCGTCAGTCCTGCGAGCGCGGCTCGAAGCCCTTTTGATGCAGTTGCGGGTTCGCAGATAGCACGAACCGTTATCTTTCTTTACGCAAAACAGTAATAACCAGCGCGACAATTTTCTCTCGTAGTGCCATTCTCCCCGTTTTCCTTTACTTCTCGAGTGGAATTCTCCGGCCTGTTTTTCATTGTAACCAGGTAATGACCTGTAATTACAGAGAGTTATCGCCATGTTTAACATGATTTTAACGAGATGCTTCCTTGACTGTTTTTTCATGAAATATATTATTGCAATATCTCGTAACACTATGTTTATGCGATGTATTTCTCGTGGAATGGGTGGCGGAACATTCCCTGGAAGGTTCTCCCTCAACGGATATGGAGGATGCTATGCGGATTCTGGATCGGTTGTTTTGCTGTTGGCTGTTCGCTTTCCTGTCAGTGACTTGTGCTGACCGGGCTTTTGGTGCGTGTCAGATTATCGGTACTACCCTTGATGGCGGAAGTATCGTTTCGTGCACTGGCAGTACACCGGGTGGGCTTGCAACGGGTGACCTGAGCGACGTGGTCACGGTTGAACCGGGTGCATCGGTTGACCGGACGCTGGAGCAGACCTCTGCAGCTGCGGCAGCGGCTACTTCCGTGGCAG
>Ga0105099_10001600_pt1 | contig 13991 bp, 19 predicted proteins | sample PPLLak3cmMay2015_2_FD_79138 | JGI IMG/M metagenome (GOLD analysis project Ga0105099, IMG submission 79138) | Freshwater sediment microbial communities from Prairie Pothole Lake near Jamestown, North Dakota, USA - PPLs Lake P8 Core (1) Depth... | ecosystem: Environmental > Aquatic > Freshwater >...
GGAACATCCTTCTCGGGAACATCCTTCTCGGGAACATCCTTCTCGGGAACATCCTTCTCGGGAACATCCTTCTCGGGAACATCCTTCTCGGGAATATCCTTCTCGGGAACATCCTTCTCAGGAACATCCTTCTCAGGAACATTCTTCTTATGGTAACCACAGTAATGACCAAATTTGGCTTTGAATTCACACCTTTGACCATTCTTTTTCTGAGCACGACACAGAGTGTCCATCTTAATAGTGGTAGTAACTATGTGGCAAATGACGGGGTAAGTAGGGATGAATCAATTTTTGTAATGGGTCTTCAAAGGGTATACGTATCAATAAAATAAGTTATGCCATTTTCGCACTTGTATGATGAGAATTTGAAATTTAGAGAGCGTCCGGAAATTCAATAAATAAATTTATTTATTGAATTTCCGGACGCTCTCTAAACATGGGTCATTCAACTCAATATGTGCCAAAAGTATTAGACCTATTTTTCTCGGAGATACAAAATGTCGGATACCAAATGATTTCTCAAAAATTTTCCGAAATACCCCCTTACCATCTTCATCGAAATCGAATTCCATAGTAATATGGTGCCAAAATTTTTCAAATATTTCTCCTGTCATCTTACAACTATCCATCTGGGGATTGATACATAGGGTATCAAATATTTTCTTAATACTTTTCCGAAATACCTCCTTACCATCTTCATCGAAATCGAATTTCATAGTAATATGGTGCCAAAATTTTTCAAAATACTTGTTTGTCAAATACTCTTCCGTCATCTGACGCCAATCTTCAGAGGGATTGGTATATAGGAAACCAAATGTTGACTCAATACTTTTCCGACATATTTCCCTAGAAGAGTCTACTGAATTTGAATAGAAAGCGACATCCATAGTAATATGATGCCAAAATTTTTCAAAATACTCGTTTGTCAAATACCTTTCCCTCGGTAAGACCTCCACGACTCAATCGACACAGAGTATGTGGGGAGGAATGTAGAGATGTGTGCAGTGTAGATTTCATAAGGAAACTATACTTCGGGCGTGGATGTATTCCAAATATCCACTCGGTAAGACCTCCACGACTCAATCGACATAGAGTGTGTCGGAAGGAATATAGAGAGTGTAGAGATGTGTGTAGTGTAGATTTCATAAGGAATCTATACTTCGGGCGTGGATGTATTCCAAATATCCACTCGGTAAGACCTCCACGACTCAATCGACATAGAGTGTGTCGGAAGGAATATAGAGAGTGTAGAGATGTGTGCAGTGTAGATTTCATAAGGAAACTATACTTCGGGCGTGGATGTATTCCAAATATCCACTGTGTAAGACCTCCACGACTCAATCGACATAGAGTGTGTCGGAAGGAATGTAGAGAGTGTAGAGATGTGTGCAGTGTAGATTTCATAAGGAAACCACACTTCGGGCGCGGATGTATCCACGGAAAATTGAAACGCGGAATGCCTTCTAGTGGAGTACTCCTATACGTAATACGTGTAGAGTGCGTGGAGTATAGGGAGTGGAGTGCAGGGAGAGGAGAGGGAGTGGGAATCTTTGTAAATCCACACTTTGGGCGAGAATATATCCAAAGAAAATTGATTCTGGAAAGGACTTCAGATGGAACCCTATACTACTTAATAGGTGTGATACCTCACAGGGTACGGGAAGATACGTAGTGTGTATGGAAGTATACTTTGGGTGCGTAAAAGTACTTTAGGCGTCGATATATCTGAGAATAATCGATTCCGGAAAGTACTTAAAGGTGATAAGTATATACTCCATAATCACAAGCGAATAGATGGAGAATACTGATGACTATGTAGCGAAGGTGAGTGGACTGGCCACTACTCTTGACGTAACATATAACCGGCAGATACACGATGCATTCGTACGCGAGATGCAAGGTGCTTGTGACCGCATACACTTTACTTGCACCTTCTACCCTCTCTGTGAAGATGTCTTTATCAAAGAAATTGCTACTAATCCAGACGGGGGAGATTTCGGCATTTCACCCCTCTTGCCCCTATCCGAGAATGAAGGGACAAAGTACGTTTGGATAAGGAAGTATATGGCCAATTGGGTATATTATAGGTCTGAAAGGGTACTGTATATGTAAGGAGACAAAGGAGACAAAGGAGACAAAGGAGACAAAGGAGACAAAGGAGACAAAGGAGACAAAGGAGACAAAGGAGCAAAGGAGACAGGAGCAAAGGAGAAAAAGGAGAGACTTTGGGTACATAGTACCCAAAGTACTTTGTCCTGTATCCTTTGTCCTTTGTCCTGTGTACATAGTACATAGTACTATGTACTATGTACTATGTACTATGTACTGTGTACTATGTACTATGTACTATATACTGTGTACTGTGTCCTATGTACTATATACTGTGTACTATGTCCTATGTCCTATGTACTATGTACTGTGTACTGTGTACTGTGTACTGTGTACTGTGTCCTATGTCCTATGTCTTATGTACTATGTCCTATGTACTATGTACTGTGTACTATGTACTGTGTCCTATGTACTGTGTACTATGTACTATGTACTATGTACTGTGTACTATGTACTGTGTACTATGTACTGTGTTTTTCGTATCCCACGAAAAATTGAATCTGTGAGAATCCATATCTCTATGGAAGTTATATTACCACAGGAAATAATGGCAGATGATGAGTATATGGCGGAGATTGAGTATATGGCGGACAGCATTGGTTACCTTGGCGACCCTATCGATTTTTACCGAGAATTTTTGAATTCTTGGGGAGATGATAAGAGCGACTATGACACTATGGAGGCAGATCCTACAATAGATGTCTTCCAACCACAAGATGGTTATTTGTAAAAAGGTCAGTTTTCTAATAAGAAGAAAAAGAAGAAAAAGCAGAAAAAGCCCATATACACGGGCGTATAAGAGACTTTGTGTGCGAGGTATTTTAGTGTGTAACTACTTTGTATTGTGAACTGATCCTTAAGATCTTAAATTTGATTTCGGAAAAACGTACTTAATATGACAAAGTATTAAGTATTAAGTATCCACCAAATGGAGTATGCAATCATCGCTAAATTTGAATGCTATTATATACCGCATCTGGGTGCGGTGGAAGTACACGATACTTGTACATACACACTCGTGTCAGTCATGTTTACAAGCGAACTCTGGAATGCCATCCTGAATGTTAGGGGTAAAGTCGTGTCAGCACACGGAACAGAGATTCCCAAAATACTGGGATTGGTTCTATTTGACGCACTAAGTGAAAGTGAATTCGACGGGTACGAATCCACATCTGGGGCTGCCCCAGATGTGACTTTCGTTGTTGATTGGGGACATCAGGAAGATGTCCTATACCCTATGCGTCACCAGATGATAAACAAACTTAGAATATCCGTGGGGAAGGAACCCTATCATACATGGGATGTATAAATGTCCTGCACTTTATCTACACAAAAAGAGAAAAGGAGAAAAGGAGAAAAGGAGAAAAGGAGAAAAAAGAAAAAGAGGAAAATAAAAAGACTTTGGTCTTTGTATTTCCTTCATATCGCAGAATAGGTGGCGAACTTATGCTTATCTAAGCATGTACTTTGACTATGGATGAAAAATTGATATATGAAATTAAATTATATCTTACTCCATAAGTACCAAAGTCAAATATGACACAAATCGTGATTGATGAGACTGATGTGACTTTCACTCTTCAACTGGTGGAGGAGTCTCCAAGACAGTTGAGCATCAATGTGTTGGATAAGCGGTGTGGTAAACACAAATATGTTGGTTCAGTGTCAAGCACCGAATATGAGGGGATGAAAGTCATCTCTTCCCCAGAGATTCTGCTTCAAATGATCCAAGACGGATTGGCACACAAGGATGAACATATTACAATCAAACGTGGTGTGTACAATGACTCGTTCATGATTGTGGTTAAATATGAAGTACCACCATACCTTTCGGAGTTTTTCAACATTCTCTGTTCACCACAAGAGAAAACGCAGGATGAAGTAATTGCTGACGTGTATCGGGAACTTAATGAGTTGACTCAAAAAGAAAAGATGCACGCAATCTTGATTGAGGAACAGGCCTCCAAGATTGAGGAACAGGACTCCAAGATTGAGGAACAGGAAGAAAAAATCCAGTTCCTTTTGCGACTGACTTACGTAGAACTCAATAGTGCTCTTCTGAGGGAAGATTACGCAACTGTCGGGGAACTAATTGAGCATCACTGCCCCTACAACACTGAAACAATTATCCTTATGTTGGAACACGGTACGTATCAATTGTACAAACGTTTGAACATACCAAAAGTGGAAATGCGTATATTCAAATGGCAAAACATTGCCAGTGTACCTCGTTTTTCGGAAACAGCTAATTTTCTTGCCGATCCAATCTGGTTCAAGGAAATATTCCCATTTGATGTTCGCGACAATCAGTTGACCGAGACTGGCACAGAATTGAGTATAGAGATCCTATTTTTTGACGAATTGGTGAAGGGACATCATTTGGAGATAATGCGGGCAATACACACAAATTATGACAAGTATAAGTTCGATTACTGTACGGGGCATCATAGGCAGTATAGGTGTCATGATAAAGATGTCTTACAATTATTCCGTTCTATAAAATATCCTCATTATGCGCCGTATTATATTATTAAGGACTTATGTCAGGGCCTACCTACACTAGAAGGTGGCGGTGGACGCATTCTGTATGAGGGCGGAGAGTTTAATAATGTATGTGGCGGCGGTTGGTGTCATTGGGGTCCCATCTAAATTACAACCGTAAACAACGGCAATTATTGCCACATCACTTATATCTCTTAATGGTAGAAAAAGAAGAAAATAAAAAGACTTTGTATGCGTCATATTGGTCTGCTTAACCTTAGATGGGTAAGTGGATCTCTTAGTGACATATGTTTTATCCGAAACATCAATATCTCGTTACTTCTGATGATCTGTGGATTATCAAAAGTAACATACATTTTTGCCTTCTTTGAACTGGTGGTCTATCATAAAAAATTGATGGATCGAAATTCGGACGATGGTAGATGTAATTATATCATCATCATCATCATCCCTGATGGCAAAGCATCTCACTGGGTGGAATTTGTATATAGGTGAGCATATGAAGAAGACTGGGGATTTGGTGGACGTGGCAACTCTATGGAGGAATGCTTCTGAACAAGAGAAAAATGTGTGGAATGAGCAAGCAAAGATGCGTAATCTGGCGAAGGATGTGTCCACCCCTCCCTCCGTTTCTGATACGGATATAGAGAGGGAGCACTTGAGTGGTTTCCACTATTTCGTAAGGGAGCAGTCAACGTTCCAGAGGAAAAATCCACCACAAGAGAGGTTGCGAAATATCGCTCAGCAGTGGCGTGCCCTCTCCGAGGTGGAGCGGGAGAGTTGGAAGCAGTAATATACAAATTTAGCAATTTTTTATATTAAAACAAATAAAAAGAGAACATTTGGTCATAAAATGTTACTTTGTAGAGCGTTGAGAGACACAAAGTGTCCTCATCGTGTGATGATGAGAAAAATTGAATGTGTGATTATATTCTCAATATAAGACATAAATTACAATTCTAAATGGCAAGCAAATTGTCTATGGAGGGGAAGAATGTTGCGGAGGTTCGTAGGGGACAATGCGCGTGGCCCCAGTGTGTGAAGAAGACTGAATATAAGTATTGCGCTTCACACAACTGGTGGATTAAGTCGGAGGGCCTATGTTACAATTGTCTTCAGAAGAAGGAGGATTCCCTACACCGTCTGTGTTCGAAGTGTTGGTCAATCGAGAACGAGGAGAAGAAACGCTCCGCGATTGATTCTGGGAAATGTTCTAACTTCTGGAAGTGTGGCAATCCCTCAACAATTCGTGGCGGAATGTGTAGTGTCTGCTTCAAGGAATTCTGCTTGAAGCGTACAGCTGAACGCCAACTGAAGACTGACGCGGGAAAATGTACAAATTGGAAGTGTAACAACCCTTCATCCGTGCCCGGTGGTATGTGTGACTTCTGTTTTCGGGAGTATCGCCTACATCATCCAGTCAAGGATGTCACGCCCGAACCAGCACCCAAAAAGGCGGAGGTTGTTGCTCCTAAGGCGGGTAAGTCCAAGAAGGGCAGTAAGAAGAGTAATTTTCCCCCACTACCTTCTGGGAAGAAAAAATCTCAGCAAACGCTTCCACAGGTATGGGGAGCAGTAGTGAAGAAGTCCGTTAAATCGGAGATAAAAGTGCCTGTGGTCGCGCTAGTGGTCGTAACTGAACCAAAGATTGTTGACCCGTGCGAGACGGTACAATGCCTGTCATCTTGGGACGGGGTTCCAACCCTTGGGTCAGCAAAATGGGGTGATATTGACGCAGAGCCCTACCCCCTCGATGTCTCCCCAGCAGATGGAGAGACACCCATAGCAGAGGATGAGATACCTATTGAAGAGTCAGTTTCATATGAATCTCCTATTGAGGATGAATCTCCTATTGAGGACGAATCTCTGCCATATGAGGCAGGGGATGAGGACGAATACTCGGTGAGATTTCATCACTAATTAAAAAGGGAAAGACAACAGAAGGGAAAAAGAGAAAAAGAGAAAAAAGAAAAAAAGAGAAAAAGAGAAAAAAAAAAAACTTTGTATCGAGAGAAAAACTTTGAATAGTCCAGATAAAATTTGAATCTTCAAATCCCTTATTGATAATGACTGATAGATCATATTATCACAATTACTCAATAAGAGCAAAATGTCTATCAGGAGCAAGAAGTGCGTAAGTGATGAGCGTTTTGAGTCTTTCTGGGAACTACTGACGGATAAATTGGAGGAACTCACACCCGAGATCAAACCCATCATCAATACCTGTCTGACTGAAGTATATCCTGAACTGTGTGCCAAGGCATTGGTGATCAAATCTGGTGCGAAAAAACCTCCGAATTGCTACAATGTATACATGAAGGAAACAATGCCAATTGTGAAAGAGGATAAGAGTATTGAACCATGCAGACGTATGACAGTTATTGGTGAAATGTGGCAAGCTCTTGGGGATGAGGGAAAGGTGGATTGGTGTGTCGCACGGGGATTGACACCACCAAAGTCTAAGAGTAAGAAGTCATCCGATAAAGAAGATGGGCATTCTTCCCCAAAGATCAAGGGGGTAAAACTTCCTCGGGTCGCAAAATCATCGGATTCGGAGGATGGTCCCAAGGGAAAAACCCCAAAGAAACTTACAAAAGTGATTAAGAAATCCGCTAATACCCCCAAGGTACGGAAACCCCTGAAGAAGCTTCCCAAAGCAAATAAGGCGTCCGATTCAGATAAGGACAAGAAGCTGAATCCGACGTTGCCAATGGCTGCGAAGGCATCGGATTTCGCATCCGATGCTTCCGATGATGAAACTCAATCACCTCTTCAGAAGAGTCCAGATGGGGGTAAAAATACATCTGTACCACAATTGAGCGCAGTTTCGGCGTCAGATGAGGAAGACATTGTAGACCCCGTCTCAGAGGGAGAATTGGCAGATGATGAGTGAACACACAAACACACAAACACACAAACACACAAACACACAAACACACAAACATACAAACATACAAACATACAAACATAAAAACATAAACAAACACGCAAAATAAAATACATAAAAAATATAAAATAAAAAAAAAACTTTGTATTTCAATGTGGGTATATATCGTGTGCGTTGAAATAAATTTGATTCTCGTCTGATTCAAGAGAACATATTATATCATATCATCCTTCATATGAAGACTCAGTATAATACTGTGCGTGTTGACACACTTATCAATCTCTACCGTTTGATTGAAAATATTTCTATTTTTTGCGGAGGTGTGTCGTTTGGTGATTATTGGACTAAGTTGCTCAGTGGGAACAGTCCGCAAGTGTTGGACGTAAAAATGGACGCTGACCATTTCTCAAAGTATATGTTTTCTGAATTGCACCAAAATGGCATTGTTATACAGCAATTGTCTAACTCAACCTATGAGTTGTGGTTTAATCACTCCCCCACAATTAAAGCGACTCTGATAATTCACTCGGATTTTGTCGGACACGGAATCTGTTGTGATTGTTTTACAAATTATTTTGAATCTGTGAAGCCAGATTCTTTCGTATATGTCTGGACAGATCAATCGGAGAGTGAACCAACGATCCAGACACTATCCTATTTTTGAATTTTCCATACCTGAAAGTGAGGTTTTAGGAAAAAATACCCAATGTCAAGAAATAAAACATAAGAATATGTTATGATACCCATTCGTTATCACAATTAATGATCTATTAAAATCAAAAATACTTTGGTCACTTCCTTGTATCAATCTCTGTCTGAGTCTCTCTCAACATCGTTTCCGTTTATCTCAAACCACCTAATTTTTGGCACACTCAGATCAGTGAGAGTAGGGCAAAATTTTGCCCTATTACCTAATACTTGTGTCCAAGTAAGATAGGGATGGTTAATAATCCAAGAAAATTGATTTAAAGAAATACTTGTACGCTGAGATTGTATCAACAATGGCATCCACTTGGATTATGGATGAGCAAATGGTGTTAGCTTATCGTAAGATCAATCATGTTGCTCCTACTGAATCCATAATTTGGAATCAGGAGATACAGGAGAATTTCAGTGCCTCCCGACTCACTCTTCTACGGGAGAACTGGACACTCACGAGGAGACCAATTGTGGGAGAAGTTTTGGGAGAACAGACAGCCCAACTTTAAAAATGAATGAATTTCCCTCCTTATTAAATTTATAAAAAGTCCGTTATATCAAACACCCAATTGAACATATGATTCAATACAACTTTGCGACAGAAACTGGACAATCACTAAATGTTAACAATATGTATGACCCTAATGCTAATTACACTTAGTTGCTCCGCGTGTATTGATTTTTCACTGGATGCCATTACTATAATAATGATAAATCGTCCCACGTGAGTCTAGATTTATTACTACAAGGATGTGATCACGCAAGTGTTTGTCCTCCCGCAAGTGTATGGATACCCGTACACTTGCGTTTGTTCCAACAGTTATGAATAGGTCACTAATTTTGGAAACACTATATTGCGATCTCAAACATATTGAGACTGATGATGACTCAAATTTTACACGCGAAATCTGTATTTTGTGGGTAATTCATACATTCGACGCGATTCCCTTTCAATTTAAAATTGATTGATTAATTTGTTGCTCTTTATATTAAGTCAACAAACAGCCAATTATGGAGGTTATTTTTGTGCATATGTATGGTTTCCGGTTGGGGCAAACAGATCTGTATAATTTGTTTGAGGAGGAAGAACTTGTGGAACAAATTCTGTTCAGCAATAAGACCCCATTTTCTCTGACGGATGGAATTGTGATACATCACGTTGATTTTGAACACTCGTGTTTGAGAGACCATGTCGCTGGGGAGGAGAATGCTATTTTGATTGGTGTTGAAGTTGACAAGTGTGACCTGTTGTATTCAGGCGCGATGGAAGTCAATCATTCTCTTCCCCGTGAAGTGGTTCAACAAATCCAGCAATTTATCGATTCAAATGGTGAATTTGAAGCATATGAACCGAAACACTATGTTTATCTGGATTTGAATAAGTAATGAATCCGTCATAATTTTTCACAAAAATTCATCTCTAAATTGACCCAAATTATAACTCTCTATATATAAAACAAATACACTTTGTATCACATACGTTGAAATAAAATTTACTCTCATTTAAAACGCGAAATCCGTATAATGTGACTAATTCATACATTTGACACGATTCCCTTTCAATTGATTGATTGTTGTTTGTATTAAGTCAACATACAGCGAATCATGGAGGTTATTTTGCGCCATAGTATGCTTTGTTTAATCTGCCCTTGTTGTTGAAGCATGGTCAAAAAAATTGATTAAATTATATTATAAGGGTTATATATAATTATAACTAAATGCTTGCGGTAATCATTACTCTGACGTTAATCACAATAAGTCACTCAACTTGTATTGATTTGCCCACTGGATGTTTTTACGACAGTAATTATAAAATATGGCGTGTTAATTCTGATCTATTACAATCGGGGTGTGGTCACGCATGTGTTTGTTCCTCGGGGTACCCATCCATACAACGTGTAAAAATCGAACAATCTCTAAACCCGTTTTGGAAATACAATACCCAAACTATTGCGATCCATGGAGTCAGTTGATTTGTCCTTCCAAATCATTTGAAATATTTACATTATCTTCAGATGAGAAACAATTGCTTAATAAAATTGTCGATGAAATTGAGACTGATGATGAGTAAAATTTGAAATTAAAATGTGAAAATCACAAACACAGATATAACAAATATCATCATTCATATGAATCCCATACACCAATTGCCATTTTGGATCATTTGTGAAAATATTAATCCATATCTGGATTATGAATCCAGAATCAACTTGAATCGTATCCTATTACCTCATCAACGCTATGTGGATCATTTTCCGGATGACTATAGTGATATTTTTCGCTGTAGGTGTGTAACCAATTTGGTCAAGGCACAACTGAACCATTATGAGATGATTAAGTCACTTCTTGGATGGGTTGAACAAACAGAATATGTTCTACATATTATGAATAGTATTGCACACCCACTTAATATAGTAATATTAAAATACCATCCCATATTTTTTAAAACGTTGGTCACTAAATTAGCAGAATTTGCGAATAAAAAAAAACCAAATAATATATCTGATCAGACCTTTCAACAATTTATTGATAGGATTCATTTAGCACAGCAACAAATAGGAAATGTAACACATATGACACACAAATGTAACGGTTTTGATGCTAAAAAATATTATGCAACCAAATTGTCACCAATGACACAAAATTACCGCTGTGATGAAAATGATATAGGTTATTGGTATATCCGTTATCTATTTTCATAAGTATTTGTCAACTCAGTGTATATAAACAAATTCACTTTGTGTTTATAGACTAAGTGATGAAATTGAGTCGCAGGGTGAAGAGAGATGATTTGCTTAATAGAGGTCTCACCCAAGTTGAAAAAAAATTTGATCATCTCGGGCTAATTGTTAAGATGATTAGATTAACAATCATCAATCAAGATGGATAGTAAATTCATTAACATCAAAAGGTATCGTTATGCTACTTTTGGAGAAGCGGGATGGATTTTGCTGGCAGTTGAGTATGATAATCAAATTTATCGCGGAGTTGGCCCTTTTTACAATGCTCAACCTGAGGATCATATGACCAGTGAAAACGAAGATTGTTTGCGAATTAATAGAATAGTTCGTCAAACACTCAAAGAATGGGATGGTACTGCTTTTATTAAGGATGGTGTCATTACTGTCCCATTGTTTTACGATGTTCCCGGATATAACAAGAATTCGCAATATCATAGCAGTATTGGGTGTAGTTTTGGCACGATTGTCCATCTGCAACCCAAAGCCGCAATTCCCAAAAATGTTCCTTGGCAGAAGGGGAGTGAAATTTTCATCTCTTGAAATGAAAATTTGTGCTGTTATAATATAAACACCATGGACTCAACACAAAAACATCAATACAATCTTGTCAGAGATAAACCAGATTCAAGAGATGTGACAGTTTTTTTTTTAGAGACCCGAGCAATGGTAGAAAAAAATCGATCATATACACAATTACCATCTCCACAAAAATTGACTTACAAAACTCGTGGATATAGTCTTGGGGTAAACCTGAACATATTCAAAACGAAATAATTAACTCACACATATTATATAAATGAATAAACCAATTTATACTTTGGTCAGAGATATTCCAGATTCAAACGATACATGCATTACAATCAATCTCAAACTCGATGACACCGTGAATGACATTCGCTATATTGATTATCGGGACACATGTCCACCAGTATATAAACAACTTGGTCTGGGTAGTTGTACGGCAAATGCGTTGTCATGCATCTATTATCATAATATGATAACGTTTGGATATGCCGAAGTTTTCCAACCCTCACGGTTATTTTTATACTACAATACGCGATTGATCAAAAATACAGTTGAAGTTGATGATGGTGGTTCATTACGAGAAGCATTAAAAGCAATGAATGCATACGGTATGTGTCCCGAAGAATTATGGCCATATCAAACAACTGCATTTAAAAACAGACCCAATTATCATGCCTACAAATTTGGCAGAAAACATAAATCTATTTCATATTTTCGTATACCTCAAGTTTTACCACAATTACGTCAATGTTTAATTGATGGTTACTTATTTGCCTTTGGTATGTCGGTGTATAACAGATTTGAGACGGAAACAAGGGATAACGGAGGAATTGTCACCTTACCCCAAGAGAATGATATTTTAATGGGCGGACATGCCGTTTGTGCGGCTGGATTTGACGATGAAAAACAAGTTTTTATCGTCAGGAACAGTTGGGGCGACACATGGGGGGATAAAGGATACTTTTATTTGCCATATGCTTACACAACAAATGAAGATTTAGTTTATGATCTGTGGACCTTCCGAAATGGTCCCGAAAAAATCGATAATCTAATAGATCATTTACCTATCAGTAAACAAATGCATTGTAACATTATTTAGACGTTCAATACATTTAGAGAGCGTCCAACAATTGTTTGGAATGTTACATTTAAATTTTAATTTTCCTACAAAGTAATCTGACAGTAATCCATATTTCAAGACGCTCTCTTGAACAAGTCCACTAAGAGATGAGAGATTGCGAAGTCTTATCTCAGTTAAAAAAATCAACCCATTCATCTTCAACCGCTTTTTGAATCATTATGCGAGACATTTTTTCTTCTGCCAGTCTATCTTCCAATTCTTGTTCGTAAATCATTTCCGAAGTCCATCCCTCATATCTGTCTATCTCATCATTATTCTCTTCTTCTTTCAAACCCATCAGAGATGAAAATTCCTTGATGTAAATATTTTCATAATCAACGTCGAAATCAATACCGAAATAATCACACAATGTCTGAAAAGACACAAATTCTTGTGGTTGAATGAGTGTTTGATATGGACATGGTGAAAAACCAACAGTCATCATGGCGTTAGCAATGGATAGATCGTATGATGATACACCCGTTTTGATCATCTCTCCCTTCACAGCGTGATGAACCAACATTTCCAGAAAATTGGAAAAATGGATATATTTTTCACATATATTAACAATAATTCCCTCATTTGAGATAAATGATACATAATCCATTTGTAATATTGAGATAATATATCCATGACTACTTGGAGAATCAAATTTTAAAACTTTCTTAAAATAAGAGATGAGGTTCACAAATTGTACTGAGAATAACATAGGGCGAGAATATTACCGTTTGACCTGATGGTCGGAAAAAGGCCCTAATACCCTCGTGTGTGACCCATCTTCGCCCAATATCAACTAACAATCTTACTAATGGGCGAAGATGGGTCACATACGAGGGTATTAGGGCCTTTTTTCCGACCATCAGGTCAAAATATAGCGAATTCAGTGGAATCATTGATCTTGATATACTGTATCAAGTCAACCACTGTTATACAAGCGTATATATAGTTCAAATTTGAAACTGCATAGAAAATTGAAATTTATCTCATTATTTGATATTTCACATAATGAAATAATTATGGACTCATAAAATTAAAACTTACCAATGTAGTAATTGGATTATAAACTTTCTGAGTAAATGGTAATTGTATCAAAATGTAATCTTAGTGGAAATTATTTTTCACACAAAATATAAATTTTGGATTATTTGAAATTATTTTTCACATAAAATATAAATTTTGGGCTTGATGGAAATTATTTTTCACACAAAATATAAATTTTGTGATTGTTTGGAAATTTTGAGATTGATGATACACTGGATTGAAATGATGATGATGTGTCAATTGTATCAAAATGTAATCTTACTGGAAATTATTTTTCACACAAAATATAAATTTTGGATTAATGGAAATTATTTTTCACACAAAATATAAATTTTGGATTAATGGAAATTATTTTTCACACAAAATA
>Ga0105099_10001601_pt1 | contig 13990 bp, 13 predicted proteins | sample PPLLak3cmMay2015_2_FD_79138 | JGI IMG/M metagenome (GOLD analysis project Ga0105099, IMG submission 79138) | Freshwater sediment microbial communities from Prairie Pothole Lake near Jamestown, North Dakota, USA - PPLs Lake P8 Core (1) Depth... | ecosystem: Environmental > Aquatic > Freshwater >...
CAATTGAAGGATAATATTGATATGCAGTTCCGGTATCATCATTAGCTTTTAAGTTCGACCCTATTGCGATCCCACTTGAATAATAGCGCTGATAAAAAATATCTCTATGATAATTACGCATATCTTGCCAGCAAATTATAAAATTTCCGGTGCTATTCAGTGATATTGAAGGACAGCCCTGACTTTGGATTCCTGTATCATCATTAACTTTTACATTTTTTCCTAATGCAGTACCGCTTGAATTGTAAAGCTGATAATAAATATCATTATTACCACTACGATCATCATACCAGCAAATTATAAAACTACCGGCGCTGTCCACTGATATTGAAGGCCAATGCTGATTTCGGGTTCCTATATCATCATTAACTTTTACATTTTTTCCTAATGCAGTACCGCTTGAATTATAAAGCTGATAATAAATATCATAATTACCATTACGATAATCTTCCCAACAAATTACATAGTTCCCATTGGCGTCAATTGCAATTGAAGAGTTTTTTTGGAATGCCCATCCGGGTGATTGCGCATTAGAATCATTATCATTAACAAGGAAATCGTCCTTAATAATTCCTCGAATAACCGCAATTTCGCGCTCTGTCGGCTGTCGTACGCCATATGTACATACAGGCATATTTCCAAAATTGTGTTCCTTCCGGTGTTGAAATAATCCCTTCTCCGACCTTGGGCTAACATTCAAAGCACCATTTTCTTCATTATCTTGAATAAGCCGATTAAATCTTGTCCTTTCATGTTCTCCAAAAGATAACAAGCAAACAAAAAGAACCAAACAGTTAACAACAATTACATTTTTCATACAATTTCCTATTTTAAAATCAGCATTATTTTTGATAAAATTTGAGTGTTACCCACTTTTCCCTCGATATATCTCCGACCCGTCTCCTTTTTCAGTTCGGTTCCGTAGCCCGATTCTATCTACTTATTCTTATCGATTTTTGACAACAAATCGCTTCGAAATGAGATGACATCTGTTCTTGTCTTTCTATACAACTTACCCAAAAGCATAATTGCTCTAAACGATTCTTATATTCATAATATATACAAACGGTTATCAATTTTAAAGGTATTTTTTATTCTACCTTAAAAACAAGAAAAAATAAGAATAAAAAAAACTTGAATAAATATACGCCAATGACGTATAATTAAGATACGGTATTTATCGAAACAACAATTTTTACCAAAACAATCACATCCCTGCTTACGGATCAAGACTACCGGGCGCTGCAACAGGAGCTTTTGTTTCATCCTGATTCGGGAGCGCTGATAAAAGGCGGATCGGGTTTAAGAAAAATCAGGTAGAAGATAGCAGGCAAGGGCAAGAGGGGTGGAATTCGGGTTATTTATTTTTATGATTTTAAGGATAGGATCTTCATGCTTTTTGTATATCAGAAAAACCGGCAGGAAAATTTAACGCCTGCGCAAACCAAATTATTAAAACATGTTGTTTCGGAGTGGCTATTATGATAAAAGAAGACTTCAAAAAACTGATTGAAAGTATCAAAGAAGCGGGAGAAATCAAAGCAGGTAAAAGGAAGCCGAGTCGTACATTTTATTATCAAAAACCGGATATCAAGGCAATTCGAAAAAGATTGCACGTTTCACAGGCGAAATTTGCTTTGATGATCGGCGTCAGCAAAGGTACCCTGCAGAATTGGGAACAAGGCAGAAGAGAGCCTGAAGGACCTGCCAGAGCTTTATTGCATGTTGCGGACAAAAACCCCAGAGCGGTTTTTGATGCGTTGCATTAACAAGCTTTAAAGCTATATTAAAAAGAAGTTGCATTTTACAACCAAATGTTGTATACTATATACATACGGAGGTTTGTATGGGCTATGCAGTCAGAATTTCTGAAACCCTGGTTGATGAAGCCAAGGTTTTTTCAAAAATTGAAAGCCGTTCCATTACCGGTCAGATAGAGCATTGGGCTAAAATCGGCAAAATTGCTGAAGATAATCCCGATTTGACCTATTCTCTTATCAAAGATATCCTGATTGGCATGGAAGAATTGGAAAGCGGACAGGGTACTGAATACAAATTCGGATGGGATAAATGATGCGTTGAACGGAGGGTTTGTGCCCAAGCCATCCGTTCTTACGCAGCATTATCCCGCAACAAGCTGGAGGGATAAATGAGGGTTATTCAATCTCCCCTGTTTTTCAGAACAATAAAAAAATTCAAAAAAAACGAAAAAAACATACTCGATGAACAGGTAAAGAAAATCATCGACAACCCGCATATCGGCGTTCAAAAATCCGGCGCTTTGAAGGAAATATTTGTCCACAAGTTTAAAATACACACGTTGCAATATTTGTTGGCATACCGGAAAAACAAAGACATAATCGAATTGATTATGATCGGCCCGCATGAAAATTATTACCGGGATTTACAGAAATATCTGGGGTAACATTACATAGCGCCCTCAAAATCGTGCTCAATATCATATGCAAAATATCGTTAATTTTATCAATTTTTATTAAATATTAACGAATTATTTGCATTTTATGGTTAATATGGAAACGATCATGCTGGAATATTCGGCAGATTCTACCTATTCCTTCGCCGATAAAACGGGAATTGTCAACCTTGAAAATCCTCATATTCAATCAAATCAATCGCCTTCATAAAATCCTCTGGAAACGGAGCCTCAAGCGCTATTTTTTTCCGGGTAAACGGGTGAACGAACGATAGTTTTCGTGCGTGGAGAGCGTGGCGCTCAAAACAGTCGTAAATCTTGTATACAAACGGCCTGTCCAACGGCTGGATGTTTACTGCCTTTATTTTACCTCCGCCATACAGTTCGTCTGCAACGACCGGGAACCCGCGTGAGGCGGCGTGAACCCGGATCTGATGGGTTCTGCCGGTTTTGGGGAAAAAGCTGATTAAGGATATGCCTGCTTTATGGGATAAAAGGGTGTATTCGGTTACCGACTCTTTGCCGCCTTTTCTGACGCAGAACCTGATCGGATCGTTTTTCTTTCTGCCTATGGGCGCGTCGATGATATCGTGCTCAAGAGGGTGGGTGCCTATGCAGAAACCTATGTACTGTTTTTCTACAGTGCGTTCGGAAAAAAGTGACGAGAGCGCAAAATGGGCCTTGTCGTTTTTTGCGGCAATGATGACGCCGGAGGTCTCTTTATCAAGCCGGTGAACGATTCCCGGCCGGTCGTGTGCGCTTCCTGTGGACAGGGAATCGATGTGAAACAGGAGCGCGTTAACCAGGGTTCCCTCCCTGTTGCCGCTGCCGGGATGAACAACCATCGCGGCAGGTTTGTTGACAGCAACAAGATACTTATCCTCGTACAGGATATCCAGGGAAATATCCTGCGCTTCCAGGTGAAGCTCGGTTGAGCTTGTTAACGCGTCTTCGTTAATTTCAATAATATCACCCGGTTTTAATCCAGTGCGTTTCTTTGCCGGGACGCTGTTGAGCAGGACATGGCTGTCCTCGATGAATTTCTGTATTTTTGTGCGGGAAATTGCCGGATAGGCGCCTGATATAAAAACATCGATACGAACGCCCGATGACTCGCTGGTGACTGTTATTTTTTTTTGAGGCATGGGTTATTTTTTAAAAGTACTCGGCCTAATCTTTTTGTGTTAGAGTCTCTTAATGAATTATCTACGTTTTTCGCGTAAATAAATCCAGAAAGTAGATAATTGATTTAGAGACTCTTATGCCGCAAAGCATATAATCACTTATTCAAAAACTACCGGCTTTGTCGGATTGGAGCCTTCTTTTTTCTCTCCTGCAGCCACAGTTCAAGGATAATCATGCACACGCCGACGGTAATATACGCATCCGCCAGGTTGAATATGGGCCACGGGTTGAATGGCCTGAAACCCAGATCCGCTCTTATAAAGTCAACGACGCCCTTGCCTGGCCTGATAACCCGGTCGAAAAGGTTGCCCATGGCACCTGCCATGATAAGTGAAATCGCATAGCGGGAAAGGGTCGCCCGGCTCTCGATATTTTTATAATAGACGATAATGAGTATCATGGCGATTATTGACAGAACATAATAAACCGCGTTGGTCGGAAACCACGAAAACAGCGACTGCGGATTGAAGCCGAACAATCCGCCTTTATTATAAATAAGCTGCCATTGCAGGACCGTGCCGATAACCGGGACCTCCTGTGCATAGGTGAGCGTTGTTACTGCGAGATGTTTGGTAAACCAGTCCAGGGCGAAACCGATACCTGCTGTCACGATGAACAACGTCCACTTATGTTTCTTTATATCAATCACCTTCTTCTCCTGATGGTTTGACGATTCCTCTGTATTTTGAACCATAAAATATACGATTGTGGGAATGATTTTTCATAATATTGTATTTTTCAGCAGGTTTCATTGTACAATGCGTGCTGGAATAAATATATTCTATACTGCATGGCTCATATAATTTCATATATAAAAATCCTGCGTCCTGCGAACGCCGTGCTTGCGGTGATGGGCGTTTCCATCGGCGTGTGGCTTTCCGGAGCGGATGCACGCGGGGCAGATCTTGTGCTGCTTGTTATTACGGCAGTGTGCGCGCTTGGATTCGGTAATGTCATCAATGACATACAAGACGCGGAAGCGGATAAGACCAATCACCCCGGACGTCCCCTGCCGCGGGGCGACATATCGAAAACCGGCGCTTCTGTGTTTGCCGTACTACTGGCAACCACCTCGCTTATAACGGGCTATGCAGTCTCTTTGAACCATCTGGCCGGAACTATCATTCCCCTTGCGCTGCTGACGTTGTATACCCTGTTTTTAAAAGGCACTCCGCTGCTGGGAAACATATTAGTAAGCGCTCTTGTAGCCTATACGCTGATTTTTGGAGGCATCGGGTCTGCGGGCATGCGGATTATCATTATACCCGCTGTGCTCGCGTTTCTTTTAAACCTGTGCAGGGAAATCGTCAAGGATATACAGGATAAAATGGGTGACGATACAGCCGGACTCCGCACTACCGCCTCTTTATCACGGAATCAACTCACGTTCGCCCTGCTCGTGCCGGCGATCCTCTACGTCGCCCTAATGTTCACGCCCTTCTCTCTGGGACATTTCCACCTGACGTACCTTATAGTGTGTGCCGGTGTGATACTTCCATTGCACGGCGTTTGGCTCTACCTGTTTTTTAACCGGGATGTCCCGAAAGTTGCGAAAAAGATTTCTTCGGTTATAAAAATAGAGATGCTCTGCGGCCTTGCCGCGCTGGCTCTGGATAAATATTTCGTATAGTTTGAAAAGTTCTTTAAAAGAGTCAAAAAGCCATGCCGCAACCGTGAGGGAGGGGCACGGTATGATGCTCTATTCACAACTCTTTTTTAGCCAGCTCTTATAACCATCAACCCGCGGTAGAGACCGGGCAGTAGCGCTCTCCAGTTTTAACAAATGTCCGCCATTCCCATTCGCCTGAATTATACACCGGTATGGAATATTTTCATTATTCACAATATTGTTGTAGGCACTTTAAAAAAATGGTATTATTTTTTATACAAAGCTTTTTCATGTATAACTCTCGGCTATATCAAAAGGTTATGCACAAACAACATCTGTACATCCTTTTATTGAGTATCGCTTTTGTCTATTACCCCTGTTGCGCAGAAGAAGCTGCTGATATTAAAACCCTTGCAGAAAAATATTTTTTTAAAGTCGATTCTCTTTTTACCGCAATAATGAATGAGCCGCAGTTGCGCATGAAAGAGGTTGATCCGGCGGACAATCTTTTCACGGATATTATACAAAAGCACCCGTTTTTCAGCAGGCTGATACGCACAAACTCAAAGGGAGTTCTGGTTAATGAAGTTGCGAAGGATGCCGAGTCATCAAACAGATATCAGGACGTTTCTGAACAAACCTGGTATGTGCAGGCGCAAAAAACATCGGAACCCTATTACAGCCGTTTGACGATAGCGGGCAAAAACGCCTCGGTTATCTGGAGCAAACCGCTTTTTGTAGCCACAAAAAATAATGAGACCCGGTTCGGCGGCGTGATAGCCGCACAGATTGACATTACGTATATACTGAGCAGGATAGCCGGCAGGTACAAGGGATATGCGCGCTGCGTGTATGATAACAATCCCTTTTTCCTTTTCTCGTGGCGTAAAACCGGTTCTTTCGAGGAGTTGCCTGTCCTGATTAACGGCAACCGTCTTTTTTCCATTCAGATACAGGCAGCGGCCGATACCAGCGCAAAGATGCCTGCTGATGAAAAAAACGATACGGCACCTGTTCAAAAAACTTCTCCCGCTTTACGTGCTCCGGCAGCGGCAATCGATTCCATAGCTGTTAGCGCTGATGCCGCCCCTCAAAAAACACCGGTTTCAGGACTTACGGTTCCAGATGCGCAAAATAACACGGCTTTCAAGCCTTATACCATCCTGTTGCTCGCCATACTGGCATTGGTGACAGCGGGTCTCTTCTTTCTGGTATTGATGCGTCGTCGCAAAAAAAATGCCGCCAGCGGAAGATTTGTATCGGAAGAACTGGAGTTCAACACTCCGGTGATAATCGACCCGCAGGAAAAGGAGGCCACGCTGGCTGAGCGCGGGGAAAAAATCAGGCAGCAGATCATGGATGAAATTAAAAAGGAGATACGGGATTCTGTAACCGAACAGGAGAAAGCGGCGCTCGTGACCGAGACGCGGGAAGCGCTTAAAAAAGAGACGTATGAAAAGATACAGACCGAAGAGGCTGAAGCGCTCAAAGAGTCGGTCCGGCAATCTCTTAAAACAACGTTCGAGGCAGAGCTTAAAGATATCATCTATGAGAATGTAAAACTGCAATTCCACGAAACATTCGAAAAAGAGGCGATGGCAAACCTGCAGCACGAGATACTTGAAGCAGTGAATAAAAACCAGGCGGCTGCAATCGAAAAAGAGTATCTTGAAAAGCTTAAAGAAAATATTGCCGCACGCGTTGAGCTTGAGCATAAAGGCGATATCCAGCAGAGAGTGCTGATCGAGCTGGAAGCACAGGTGCGAAGGCAGATCGCAGAGACCGAAACTGAAAACCTGAAGCAAAAAGCTACTATCGCCATCACCGAGCAGATACAAAAAGAGGTTGCGGAGACTGAGGAGACCCCGATTCGCGCACGCATACGCGCCGCGCTTGTCGAAGAAATAACCTGGTCAACGCGTAAAAATGAATACGACAGGCTGTACGAACAGGTGTTGAAACTCCTTGAGGAAGAGATCCATACCGCGGTCGCTAAAAACGAATCCGAAGAGATACGGGCAGCGGCGCGCACTACAATAGCCGAAGGGATACGGCGGGATATAATTGACAAAGAAAAAGAAGCCATCCTGGAAGAAGAGCGCGAACGCATCCGCAAAAACGCAGCGCTAACCATTAAAAACACCGAGTTTCTTGCAATAATGAACCAGCAGCGAGAGAAAATCAGGGAGGAGATTCATGCCGCGATCATGCAGGAACAATCCGAAGGCATTCACGCAGAGGAGCTTAAAAAAATTATCAACGAGACTGAAACCCGTATCCGGACGGGCGAACAGGAACAAATTACCGCTACACTCCGCTCTGAGTTGACCGAAAGCATCAAAAAACAGCTGGAAGAAAAAGAGCGGGAGCCTTTGTATAATGACCTCCGCAAAAAACTTGAGGAAGAGATTGAATCCCGCGTGAAAGAGAAGGAGATCGATCTCATACGCAAGAAAATAATTCTCATGATAGCGGATCAGGAACGCAAGCGGATACTTGACGAGGAACTTCCCGCTATTCAGGCGTTTCAGAAAAAAAGAATCGAACAGGATGAGTATGACAAACTGCTCAATGAAGCTCAAAAAGAAATATATAATAACCAGCTGGAATCTCTGAAGAAACAGCTTAAAGAGCAGATTTACCAGGCTACCATCGACAGCATTAAATCGGACGTCGGCAAGGAGTTCGAGGCTGCATTTGAAGAAAAGATCAAACGTGAAAAAAAATCCCTCGAAAACGAGACTCAAGCCGGGTTCCGCAAATATCTCCAGGAGGAGTACCATTACCTTATCGGCATCGTCACGAACATGGATACGTCGATAAAAAAAATCGAAGCTCTCGACTCGTTGAGACATACCATTGCGCGGCTGGCGGAAGAAAAAAACAAATACAAATTCTTCAATCTGAACGCCCAGCAGACGGAAAGCCTTATCGAATACCTGCAGCGGCTTCAGGGCAATTTCGACACCTATTTCGACAGCCTCGAAAACACCCTTTACTCAGTCAAAGTGAAAATCAACAGCATTTTGAACAGCCTGGGTGACGACAAAGGGCCGCTGAAATAATTTTACATTTTATATTTTAAATTTTTTATATGGATGGGGATTTCGTATCTCGTATCTCGTTATTCGGGACTCGCATTCGGTGAAACATGCCGGGTTCCTGTTTTTTATTGCGCCTCAAAGTAACTTGTGTGGTCCATTGCTCATTCATGCCGGAATTAATATATTTTTAACCTATGTTTAAAACCGCCATAGGACAGGATTCTCATCGGTTCGAACCCGACACGTCGTCCAAGCCGCTGGTGCTGGGAGGGGTGATCATCCCCGGGTGCCCCGGGCTTTGCGGCAACAGCGACGCGGATGTTGTTCTGCATGCAGTTACCAATGCGGTATCCGGCATCAGCGGGATTAATATTCTGGGAGAGATAAGCGACAACCTGTGCCACAAACAGGGAATCACCGACAGCAGGATCTACCTCGAAAAAGCGCTTGATACCTTAACAGAGTATACCGTCACCCACCTCTCGATCAGCATGGAAGGCAGGCGGCCAAAACTCGCGCCTCATATCGACACGTTAAAAAAATCGCTTGCGAACATGCTCGGCCTGACGGTATCCTGTGTTGGTATAACAGCTACCACTGGTGAAGACCTGACCGAGTTCGGCAGAGGGAACGGTATACAGGTTTTTGCACTGATTACCGCACAGAAGAAGTAATACCGGCATTTTCCCCGTCTATGCATTTGAAGCGACACTCATCGTACGGGATTGCGCCTCGATCTCTTTGTCCCAGATTTTAAGAACCTGCGAATACCAGAACTGCGGGCTGTTGAACCCTTTGGTAGGAACATTGGGAGGAAGCCCTTTTATCAAAGTGCCGAAATCGGCAAGCAGTTTGGAAGCGTCTTTCTTTTTAAACAGATTCAAATCTGAAACCACCAGGACAAAATAGCTCATAGCGAGTTCAAACAGGCTCAATTCATCCGCTTTACTCAACGCCTGTGTAAACCACGTCCTGCAGTTATTTATAAACATCTCTTTCTGATCGGATTGCGCATATCGAATGGCCAGGTAGTTGAGATACCCTACCTCAAACGGCATATTGGCTTTTTTAACCACGGAAATAGTACGCGCGCAGAATTCGGCCAGCTCGTACGCCTTATATAACGCAATTTTTTCGCGCGGGTGCAAAAAGAAATTCTCGCCGACCGTTGTATCGATCTCCATCATTTTTTTACGCCTTTTTATGGCTTTTACCAGCAGGTTCTTGCTTTGATCGCAGAGTGTGCTCCTGATCGCAACCGTCCCGTTTGAAACGATGTTGAAATCCGTTACCCTGATCGAGGCCATGTAACACTCGGTGCATACGACCGGTACCAGGCTGAAAAAATCAAACGGCGCGTCTTTGCCCTTTTCGAACGCCGAGGGGAAAGGATTGTCGTCGAGCCAGCGCCATTCATAGGCATTCTGATCAAGCAGGTACCCGATAACCTCGCGCGAGCCGCACACCTCGCATGAACAGTTTAATTTGTGCAGTCCGTCAATTTCCTCGGTATGTGGAAGATATCGTTCATAAATGCTCGTCAGAATGGAATTCTCAAGATCATCAGTCGAATTGATAACGTCAAACACCTGAATTATCTTTGTCTCGGTTAAAATATTCTGAACATTTTCAGAGGGTTTGAGCAGATAAAACTTCTGGTTACGCAGCTCCATTTTCTTCTTTAAATTAATAATCAGCCTTATGCCGCTCGAATCTATGTAATCGGCTTTTGAAAGATCGAGCACAAGGTCTTTGGGCTGGTCGCTGCCGGTGTACATATTCAGTTCAGCAGTAATGGGAATAAGGGAGGAGACGGTCATCTTCCCTTCAAGGCTGAACGTGTCATAGTGGAGGGCCGGCGTATGTGTGACTTTAAGATCCTTTTCCATAACGGTATTGTACCTCTATGAGAAGTTTTATAAACACCCCTGTCGGCTTTGTATTACTAACCCGGCAAAGCCGGAAACTTTTGTAAGATGTTGTACGGCTTTGGGGTAAGAGTCTGTACGTCAAATTATCTACGCAGGAAACGCTATCGTCCTGCGATGAGAAGGATAGATAATTTTCCTACAGACTCTAATAGTAATATTATTGAAAGTAATTGTCAATTTTTAAATGCACAACATTGCCCTGTTTGTTATTCTACGTCACCGCCATAAATCAGGGAAACCGCTTTTTGATACGGGAATCTGTGCCGGTAGTCCATAAACGCGGAAACAAGCTTCGGCAGGTTGTTTGTACCGCTCGTATCCTGGCGAAAAACGCCATACGCAGCAACAGTAATGAAATGGCTTCTCTTATCGGTTTTCTGATACAGGGTAATTTTCATCGGGATAAAAAGGGTGTCCGCTTTTATCTTCGAAGATACGATTTCCACAGATATCTCGAATGTGGAGGATGCTGTGCTGTCGACTACGGTATAGAGCCCGTATTTCTCGCATCGCCGAAGTTCCGCAAGCAGACCTTTCCAGACCTGCTGCATATTCTCGACCAGAAATTTTCCCTGCCATATACTGTCGGGCCAGTAATCAGCGGTTGCAAGCTTCTCAAGGCCTTGCAAGGGCTTGAGATAAATCTTCTGATATTTAACCTCGATAGCCTGCGGGCCCCGTGTTGTAAGGTGACTGGCGCAGTTTGAAAAAAGAAGAAAAAAGAGAATTGCTACCGGCAGGTTTTTACCCCGTCTTCCGGCCACACGCTCCACATGGCTTAAGCCAGGCTCGCTGTTATTCCGGATTTGTCGTGCCATCGCAATCCTTTGACCTGTGCGTATACATCAATCCCATCGAATACTTATTTTACCATTTTCGCACTCTTATTTCCATAAAAATCAATGCGGTATTGAAGTGATCGGGGAGAACGGTAAACCATGTTAACGAATACTTTTACCCGGATATAAAAAAAGCGGACGCTTTTTATTTCGTCCGCTTAATTTACATCCTGATCTCTCTTCCGTTTACTCAATTACTTGGGGAAGTCGGAGTAAACAGAAACACACAAGGGAGGTGTTATGGAGATTTCAAGATCTTTTTATAAGTATCGGAACCTATTCTTTTATACTTTAGCACTATTTAGTTAATTTTCAAATTTTCTTTTTTCCCCGACGCAATGTCCTCAAACTCCTCCTCTATCTGGCGAAGTTCGGGAAATTCCCGGCAATTATGCTCATACAACTTTCTTGCCGCCTCCTCGTTCCCGCACTCCTTTGCAGCATCAAGAAAATTGAGATAGCTGTCGGTGTCCATCGGGTTCAGTTTTATGGATTCGAAAAACAGGGTAAAAGCGTCTTTATACCGTTTCTGATAGAACGAGATGATGCCTAAGCCGCTAAAAACCTCTGCGTTGGGCCCTTCCACGTCATTTATCTCGATATATTTTGTCATAGCCTGGTTAAGCTGCCCCTCTTCCAGAAGTGTATGCGCCTCTTCTATAAGCGGATTATGCACTCCAACCACAAGCGCCCTTTTTGAGGAATAAATCTCGTCTCCCTGCTGTTCGATACTCTCTACAATTGCTTTAATCTCCTCATTTTCCGGGTCCAAAGCAAGTGCTTTTTTAAAAACAGGAAGGGCTTTTTGCACCCGTTTCAGCTTAATTGCTGCGTCAAAAAGGTTTATAAGACCGTCCGTATAATCGGGCTTCAATTCGCAGGCGTGTAAAAACGACGTATACGCGTCTTCCCAGACCCTTTGATTCCAGGCAATAATACCCATGTTATTGAAAGCCCGCCAGTTTTTCGGGTCTTTCTCCACAACACCCACAAGAACAGCGGCTGCGCCCCGCAGATTCCCCGTCTGAATAAAATCCTCAGCCCGCTCATTCTCGCCAACAAACAGACTTCCGTCTTCCACTTTAACATTCTGCATATCCATGCACCTCCCCGGGTAAGGGATGAAATACGCCCCTTGTATACAATATTGTTTATAGCGTGCGTAATGTCAATAAATACAAACAATAACGGGAAACTGCTTAAGTAGTATCTGTTTAAAATTGACGATCTCGCAACTTTACGCCCCCTAAATCCCCCGAAGGGGGACTTGTAAGGTTTTGATTTTATTATAAATTCCTGTTCAATAAAAGTCCCCCTTCGGGGGATTTAGGGGGCGTAAATGTCAATTTAAAACAGAAACTAAGTAATCCGTTATCTGCTGTAATTGTATCTATTTTGCAAGGATAATGCAATAATTTAACGAATTAAATTGAATATACGCAAGGGGTACTGATTTCAACTGAACTATATGAAAGGGAATCAAAGTTATTGATCCGATCTCTTCAATATAAAACAGAAATTCAGTTTTTATTTCCTGGACTCTTACGGCATAACAAGATTCACGGTTAATGCCGTCTGGAATATCCACGGCGAAACCTTTTTCTCAACAGATGTTTTATAATATTCACTCTCACAGTGGATGTGTTCAGATACGGGAATTCTATAAAAAAATCCACCGCATATATTAATTCTGTTTGTGTGGGCTGTCGGCCAGAACAGTACGCCCAGCCCTAAATCAACAGCATATTGAAGAACACTCTTCTCACTGTCGGTTCCTGAATAAGAAGTTACAGAAACCTTTGTCGCAGACGATATAAATACAAGCTCCAGTTCGCTTACCTTCAACGCATGATAGGTGCCAACGATAAGACCACCATGTATACTGTTTATATTTTCCCACTCCATTGACATACTATTACCAACTGCGGTAACAGCAAGCGCTAAATCTCTGAATAATTTCTTCTGCCCTTTAAAATCAAATATATTAACTTTTATACCTCCCCCTGCAGTAAATAAAAATGAAGGCGGGCCTGGAACCAAATATCCGGATAACTCAATTCTATTCATAATACCCCATGAAGGATACGGTAGCAAAGAAAATGCATGCGCTTCATCATCTTCAAGCATATTTACAGGGTGAATAGTTACCTGGCCTTTATAAGGATATGCTGTATCCAAATGTTCATAATTAAATTTATAGGCTGCATCTGAAAAAGAGATCCGGCTGGTAAGAGACAGGTTTGATTTTATCCGCGCCGACTGTATCGGCGCGACAGCGCATGATGAGGCAAAAAGGATCGGCATTATAATGAAAATAATTATTTTTGGCATTTTCAAATTCCTCTTGGGATTACAACACCATGAATATACATAACCTTACAACAAAAGTAACCATTTCTATACAATCAGGCACCACAATTAATCATTTGGACGATATCCTGTTAACCACAAGATTAATCCTCTTCATCACCAGCCAGAACAAACCTATCGCCAATATACGCAGAAAATATATCTCCCTTGTCCGTATCAACTTACCAATTTGCCGCAGCCAGTAGGACGGTCGTGAAAAATACCTGAAAAAATAGTCCCGTGCGATTTTTTCTATTTCTTCGGTATAGTATGTGCTTGTTCCGCGCTCCTTTCCTGCGGGAACGTTATATTCGTCCTGTCCTATTTTCCCTTCTGCAAAAGCCCTGTCCCACAGGGTGGAGCCATAGGTGTAATCGAGCACCCAGAAGCTGGTTATGTCCAGGGGAATGCTTGTTGCGAACCGGTAGGTTTTTTCAAAAAGCTCTTTTGTTTCCATAGGCGCTCCGAGGATAAAAAGTCCTCCGGTATACATGCCGACCTTGTCCGCAATGGACACTGCGTTTCTGTTCTGTTCAACGGTAGTCTCCTTATTGTAGAAATCAAGGGTTTCCTGGTTGCCGGATTCGAGACCGAAGGTG
>Ga0105099_10001602_pt1 | contig 13981 bp, 16 predicted proteins | sample PPLLak3cmMay2015_2_FD_79138 | JGI IMG/M metagenome (GOLD analysis project Ga0105099, IMG submission 79138) | Freshwater sediment microbial communities from Prairie Pothole Lake near Jamestown, North Dakota, USA - PPLs Lake P8 Core (1) Depth... | ecosystem: Environmental > Aquatic > Freshwater >...
GCCCAGACCTGTTTGATGTCCCGGGCGGTCATGGCCATGGTGGAAGAGAGCAGCATGGTGATGGTGCCGATGGAAAGAATGACCAGCAAAGCATCGGGCGAATGCATATAAAAAGGAAAAAGCCGGCTCACCAGATACACGCCCGCCGCCACCATGGTGGCCGAATGCAGCAGGGCGCTGACCGGCGTGGGACCCTCCATGGCATCCGGCAACCAAGTCAACAGCGGGAACTGGGCCGATTTGCCTACCACGCCCATGAAGATCAAGAGCGCGCTCAGGGTCAAGAGCCCGGTTGAAAGCTTGGCCGCGGCTGCGCCGTTGAGATTCAAAATCGAAAGATCGCCCAAGTTCAGCACCAGACTGATGATGCCCAGAAAAAATCCGAGATCGCCCAAGCGGGTCATGACAAACGCTTTTTTACCGGCCTGGCTGGCGCTGAACTTATGGTGCCAGAACCCGATCAGCAGATAACTGCTCAACCCGACCAGTTCCCAGAAAATATAGAGCTGCATCAGGCCCGAGGCGACCACCATGCTGATCATGGACCAGGCAAAAATCGAAAGAAAGCTGTAGTACTTGGCAATGCCCGCATCGCCCGCCATGTAACCCAGGCTGTAGACCTGGACCAAAAAGCTGATCGAGGTCACAATGCAGAGCATAAGCAGGCTGAGCGGATCGAGCAAAAACCCAAACGTAATGGAGGCGCCCTGCCCGGCCAGCCAGACATACTCCAGGACCTGCGGCGCCTGAATGTGGCGGAAATGAAAGAGCAGAAACCAGGCGATCAGTAAAGAAACACTCGCGCAGAAAATGCTGATCGCGCAGGAAAGCTTCACCCGGGCGCGGGTCACGAAAAACAAAATAAAGAAGGAGATGAGCGGCATGACCATGGCGGTCAGGGTCAGCCAGCGGATTAGATTAGAGGGCGCGACCGACGACATGCTTACCCCTTTAACTCGGCGGCTTCTTCGATATTGATCGAACGCTGCCTGCGGAAAAGAGAGAGAATAATACTGAGGGCAATGGCGGTCTCGGCCGCGGCAATGCCCATGACAAAAAGCACCATGATCTGGCCCACGGCCGGGTCCGGAGCCAGAAAGCGATTGAACGCCAGAAAATTGATGCCCACCGCATTCAGCATGAGTTCCACGCTGATCAACATGGCAATGAGCGAGCGGCGCTGCAGCAGCCCGAACAGGCCGATGCAAAACAGGAGCGCGCCGATCACGAGGAATGTTTTCAACTGAATCATGCCTGCCCCTCCCCTGACCCGGGTCCGGGTTCTTTCTTATTCACGACCGCGGCCGTGATGATCGCGCCCACGATCGCCACCAGCAGAACCAGGGAAATCAGTTCGAACAGTAGTTCATAACGGGTAAACAGGAGAATGCCCAGGCGGCGAATGCTCCAGTCCGCGCCGGTCACGCCGCTCGGTTCCCAAGGCGTACGAATAATAATCAGGACCAAGCTGGTGAAAGCCAAAGCGCTGCTTAAAAAAGAAAGCGCAAGCTTGGACAGGCGCCGCGGTTCTTTCTTGCGATAAAGCGGAACCGAAAGCATGACCGCGTACACAATGGCCACGGATATGGCGCCCACATAGATCAGGATCGCCATCACCGCTAAAAACTCACTATTTAAAAAGATGAACAGACCGGCCACACCGCAGACGCAGGTGGCCAGGCCGAAAATGTTATGAACGATTTCGCGGTGCAACACGGCCAGCAGCGCGCCGCCCAAGGTCACCAATACGGCCAGGACGAAAATCGCCTGGGTCAATATTTCAGGAGAAAGATATTGGTTCAGGGTCGGATTCATGCGCGCCCCTCCTTTTGCTCGCGGCTGATCAAATCGACCACGCCCACGCCCGGGCTTGCGCCGACCTGTTCGTATTCCTTGGAAAATTGCAGGGTTTGCTGCGGGCAAACCCGCACGCAGAGTCCGCAAAACGAACAACGCGAATAATCGATGAAATAAAATTGCGCGCGATTATGATCCGAGGCTTCGCTCTTGAGTCCCTGCACCTTAATAACTCCGCTCGGGCAAGTGCGCATGCATTCGCCGCAGGCCACGCAGCCGTGCGTACCGGTATCCGCAAAGGTCTTGAATTCAATATGGCCGCGATACGCTTCGGGCAAAGGCATGCGGCGGCGCGGATATTGAACCGTCGTCACCGGCTTGAACGCATACCTCAGGGTCACGGCCAAGCCGGTCAAAAGACTCCAGGCGCCGGTGAAAAGAATTTTAAAATAGTTTATAAATGCATTCATCATCAAAACCCATTCAGCTGCCAACTGTTAATCCTAACCTGCGGTTACATGCAGACGTTTCTTGCCTGCAGCACCGCTTTAGAAGTCAGTAGCCAGAAGTCAGCATAAAAAACAAGAACAGATCTGTTTCCGAATGAAACGTTTATTCTCTGAGATCGCCGCGCTTAAATCTTCTGGATTCTGAATTCTGGCTACTGACTCCTTTCTTAATAAACCCCCAACTTTCGCAACACCGCCGTTGCCAACAAATTCGTCAGAGCCAGCGGCGTCATGTATTTCCAGGCAAAATTCATCAGCTGGTCAAACCGCAGGCGCGGAAAAGTCCAACGCGCCCACATGGCCACAAAAATCAACAAAAAGGCTTTGGCCATGAACCACCAGATCCCGGGCAGGAACGGACCTTGCCAGCCGCCCAGGAAAAGCGTGGTCGCCACCGCCGCCACCACGAACATCTCGGTGTATTCGGCCAGGAAGAACAAACTGAAGCGCATGCCCGAGTATTCGGTGTGAAAACCGGCCACCAGTTCGCTTTCCGCTTCCGGAATATCGAACGGCGCCCGGTTGGTTTCGGCCGTGACCGCGATCATATAAATCAAAAAAGCCAGGGGTTGCTGAAAAACAAACCATACTTTTTCTTGCGCCCCGACAATCTGCTGCAAACTCAGCGTTCCCGCCATCAGCACCACGCTCATGGCCGCCAGCAAAAGCGGGATCTCGTAAGCCACGTTCTGGGCCACCGACCGCATAGCGCCCAAGAGCGCGTATTTGTTGTTGCTGGCCCAGCCGCCCATCAGAATGGCGATCACATTGATGCCGCCGAAAGCAATGATCAAGAGCAAGCCCGCGTTCAGATCGCGGATCTGCAGCCATTTGCTGAAAGGCAACACCACAAAAGGGACCACGGCCGGCACAAAAACCAGAATGGGCGCCAACCGGAAAAGAAATTTGCTGGTCTGCCTAGGTGTAATCAGTTCTTTACCGACCAGTTTGAGTGCGTCGATCACGGTCTGCAGCACGCCGAACGGACCGACTTCTTTGGGCCCGATCCGCAATTGAATATGACCCGCGACTTTGCGCTCCAACCAAACCAGAAACATGGCATTAAGCGCGGCAAAAGTGAACACCGCGACCAGGCCGATGACCAGGGTCAAAACCACGGGCCCGGCAAACTGATAAATGACCTGCCATGCCTGTTCGATTGTCGCGATCCATTCACTCATACACTCATACCTTTAAATCTTCTCACGTGTGGGCACACGCCGTGTGCCCCTACATTATTCTTACTTTTACACGTTCCCTGTCCGCCGTCTTGTCACGCCGTAGGCTTCGCGTAGGCGGAAGGCCTTGCGAAGGCGGATCACCTTCAAACGTTCTTACGTTCACACGTTTTCTACCGATCGATCTCCGGTATCACCACATCCAAACTGCCCAAAATGGCGATCGTATCCGCCACCAAAGTCCCGGGCAACAACACCGGCAAAATACTCAAATTACAAAAAGAGGGCGTGCGCCATTTCATGCGATACGGAATCCGGCTGCCGTCCGAGACGATATAGATACCGACCTGCCCGCGCGCGCTTTCGTAGCTGAAATGATAGTCGCCTGGCTCCGGGGTGACATATTGCGGAACATTCTCGGCGCAAATCGGCCCTTGCGGCATGCGCGCCAGGGCCTGTTCGACAATACGCAGGCTTTGCTCGATTTCGGCCAACCGCACCTGGTAACGCGCCAGGCAATCGCCCTCCGGCCGCGTCGGCACCTCGAAATCGAATTCCGGATATAATCCGTACGGTTCTTTTTTGCGGATGTCGTAGCTGACCCCGCTGGCTCTCAGGGTCGAGCCGGTCAGACCGTAGTCCCGGGCCAGGTCCGCGTGGATCACGCCCACGTCCCGGGTACGCTTGATGAAAATGATGTTCTTGCTCACCAGGGTGTCATAATCCTTGAGCCGGCCGCGCATTTTCGGGATAAAAGCTTTGAGCTTTTGCAGAAACGGATCGTTCAGGTCGCGGCTCACCCCGCCGAAACAGCAGTAGCTGTAGGTCAGGCGGCTGCCGCTGACCTCGTTCAAGATGCCGAGAACGTCTTCGCGATCGTCAAAAGCGTAGAGAAAAGGCGTGATCCCGCCCAGATCCATGACATAAGAGCCGAACCAGAGCAGATGGCTCGAGATGCGGTTCAACTCGCAACAGATGGCGCGGATATATTCGGCCCGCTCCGGGACCCTGATGGCGCAGGCTTTTTCCACGGCCCGGCAATAAGCGTCGTTATAAAGCAATCCCGAAAGATAATCCATGCGGCTCGGGTTGGGCATGAATTGCAGATAGGTGCGGTTCTGGGCCATGTGCTCGTGCCCGCGATGGCTGTAGCCCAGCACCGGTTCGCAGGCGCGCACATACTCGCCGTCGAGTTTGAGCAGCAAACGCAGCACGCCGTGCGTGCTGGGATGCTGGGGGCCCATATTCAGAAAAAAGGTGTCGTCCGTCAGGGTCTTGCGTAGGGTTATGGGCTCAGCGGTCATCATGGCCTCTCCGGTCCTTGCATGCCGTTCAGGCGCGCCGGCGCGCGAAAATCTTTAAGCAAAGGATGATAATCGGCGGTTTCCGGGAGCAAAATTCGTTTCAAATCCGGGTGCCCCGAAAAAACCTGCCCGAAAAAATCGAATACTTCCCGTTCATGCCAGTCGGCCCCGGGGAAAACCCGGCTGATGCTGGGAGCCGTTTCACCCTTGGGAACCCGGACCCCGGCCCGGATCCGCGCCGGATCTCCGTAGGTCCCGAACACATAAACCAATTCGAGATGATCGTTGCGGTCCACGGCCGTCACGTATTCCAGGAAGCATCCGGCTTCATGCAGCAGTTGGGCCAATTCCGGAATGCGCTCTTTCGGCAGATCCAGCCGAACATGAAAGCCTTTGAAGGAGTCATCGGCCGGCCCGATCAGGGTCTCTCCAAAACGATGAATGAGCCGTTTTTCGATCGCTGTTTGGGCATTCATGATTTTATTCGGCCGACCCTTTCCCGGCCGCAGCTTGGCCGTATCTTTTGAAACGCCGCAGCACATTGCTGCCTCCGGCGCGGGTCAGCTTGTCCTGTAATTCCAGCAAGCCCTGGATCAAGGCTTCGGGCCGCGGCGGACAGCCCGGCACATAGACATCGACCGGCAGGATCTTGTCCGCGCCGTTGACAATGGCGTATTGGCCTTCATAAGTGAAAGGACCGCCGCCGATGGCGCAATTGCCCATGGCCATGACCCACTTGGGACCCGGCATCTGCTCGTAGAGCCTGACTACCGTGGGCGCCATCTTCAGGCTGATGGTGCCGGCCACGATCATTAAATCGGCCTGGCGCGGCGAAGCCCGAAAAACATTGGAACCGAAACGGTCCAGATCGAACCGGCTGGCGCCGGCCGCCATCATTTCTATGGCGCAACAAGCCAAACCGAAGCTCATGGGCCAGAGGGAATGGGCGCGTCCCAGATTCAGAATATCCGTGAGACGGGCCAACTGAATGGGCGGTTTTTCCTGATCAAGCGCTACCATTTAAACACTCCCTTGCACCAGGCATAAACCACGGCCAGGGCCAAAATGACGATAAAAACGGCGATGGTGATGAGATCCCGCCAGGGAAACGCGCCAAAAGCAGTCAAGGCCGGGAAGAGGAAAAGCACATCCACGTCAAAAGCCAAAAAAATGAGCGCATAAAGATAGTAGGCCACGCCGAATTGAATCCAGGCCTGGCCGATGGGCGTCATGCCCGATTCATAGGTGGTTAATTTATCGACGCCTCTTGTTCTGGGACTGATAAAGAGGGAAATGACAATGGGGACAAAGCCGAATATAATGCCGACCACTACAAAAGCCAGCACGAAAAAATAATCCTGAAGCAACTGACCGGATAATGAATCCATTACAAAATGCTCCGCTGCAAATCCTGATGTTCAGACCCCCTGAATGAATTGTAAGAATTGGGGGAGAATCTATGTTTTAGATAACCAGTTTAGAAATCTATTAGTGCATCAAAACATGAACTCAATATTGACAGATAAAAGCTAATTCAGATAATTAAACATTAATATAAAAACATCAGTTAGTCACATCATAGCTATATTTTAGATTCTGTCAAAGATTCTTTTTGATATTTTGTAATTTAATTTCAAATTTTTTACAAGCAGGATTTTCCCCTCTGAACAGGTATTTCTTGTTTTTTTTTATCCAATTAGCTAAAGGTATGACTACACCAAATTGCATAAACGTCTTTTAAAAGACCCGAAAGGAGAAAGAAGGGTGGAACCTGTTAATAAACTCATTTTGGCAATAATAATGGGATTTTTTTTATTTTATTGCTCGGCCGACCCGATCACGACCTATGGCGCTCCCAAATTGACGATTAAAGAACAAATCTTTGACTTTCATGAGGTTATGGAAGGCCAAATCTTGGAGCACGATTTCGTGATCCGCAATCAAGGCGACCAGCCCCTTACAATCCAGGATGTCAAAACCGGCTGAGGCTGCACCGTGGCCGCTTATGACAAGGCCATTCTCCCCGGCGGGGAGGGCAAAATCAAAATTCAGCTTCACACTTCCGGGCGCGAAGGTTTATTGGAAAAAACCGCTGAAATATTCAGTAATGACCCGAATCAGTCGACCGCAAAAATGACGGTCAAGGCCCAAATCAAACCGATCATTATTTTAACCCCGACCCATCTGCACCTAACCGCAAAAAAGGGGGACCCCCTAAGCGCCGAAATGGAGGTCAAGGCCAACCTCGATAAGCCTTTGACCCTAAAACCGGGTCAATATAATTTGACGGAAAGATTGAATTACACAGTTGTTGAAGTCGAAAAAGGCAAAAAATTTATTATTCGTTTTAAAAGAACGCACGGATTGACCGAACCTTTGCAAGGCTACTTGCACCTGAAAACCAATTATCCTGAAAAACCCGAAGTGACCATTTTTATACAATGCGATTTGATCTAAAGGAATCGAGTTGAAGAAAGTTTGAATTTTATCCTTAACCACTGAAAGGAGAACACATCATGAACATGAAAAAGTTTTTAGCCCTGATCCTCTTGGCGGCCATCATGGCCTTTTCCCCTGCTATGCTGCAGTCGGCGCTGGCTGCCGGCCCAATCGAAATCCGTATCCTTCATTTGAATGACTTTCACGGTTTTGCCCAACCTTATAAATCGTTCGGCGAAAACGACTTGCGCGGCAGCGTTGCCGTGCTGGCCAATCGCGCAAGCGAACTGGCCAAGGAAAAACCCACCCTGATTCTGGCGGCCGGAGATTTTATCCAGGGCCACAACTGGGCAAATTTTTCAAAAGGAAAAGCTTCCATCGAACTCCTGAATTTGATGAAAGTCGACGCTCTGGTGGTCGGCAACCATGAATTTGATTTCGGCCAGGAAACCCTGAAGATCAGAGCTGCGGAAGCGAAATTCCCAATATTGGGCGCCAATGTCGATGGTCTTTCGGCTTTGCAGCCCTTTACCATCAAAAAAGTCGGCGATCTTTACGTGGCCGTGATCGGCGTGGTCACCGAGGAAACGCCGGAAACGACTCACCCGCGCAATGTGGTCGGTTTGAGTTTTACATCGGCTGAAAAAAGCGTGGCTGCCTATGTGGAACATCTGCGGCCCAGGGCCGATTTGATTGTTGTGCTTTCCCATCTGGGCTTTAGCGCCGATAAGGCTCTGGCTCAAAAAGTCAAAGGCATTGACCTGATCGTAGGCGGCCATTCCCACACCAAGCTGGAAAAAGGCGAACAAGTCGGATCCACCTTGATCGTCCAGGCTTGGGAACATGCCAAAGCCCTTGGGGTCGTCGACCTGACCGTACAGGATGCTAAAGTGACCAAAGCCGTCAGCCGCCTTGATTTCATCACGCCCGCCGGAACCAAGGATGAAGCCGTGGCCGCCCTGGTGGATAAATATGCCAAGCAGGTGGATGCGGCCTTGAGCGAAGTCATCGGCGAAGCCCTGGTCGACTTTGACGGCGCCAATATCCGTAAAAAAGAAACCAACCTGGGCAACCTGATCGCCGACATCATGCGGCAGACGGCTCAAGCCGATATCGCCATCACCAACGGCGGCGGCATCCGCACCAGCCTGGCCAAGGGTCCGCTCAAAGTCAACGACATCTACAACTTGGTGCCGTTCGACAACTATATTATCTCCATTAAATTGACCGGCAAGCAGATCAAAGAGGCGCTTGAAAACGGCGTCTCCGCCGTGGAAGAAATCAAGGGAAAATTCCCCCAGGTCTCGGGCATTTCTTTCACCTATGCGCCGACCGCGCCCAAAGGCAACCGGGTCAAGGAAATCACCGTAGCCGGAGCCCCGCTGGTTCTTGACAAGCAATACACCGTGGCCACGAACGATTTCATGGCTGCCGGCGGCGACGGCTACACCAGTTTCGGCGAAGCCGTGAAAGCTGCCCCGGATTATCAATCCGCGGGCGGTTCCATTAGAAGCGCCAATATTGTTTACAACGACCCCAGTCTCTGGCTGCGGGATATTGTGGTCGAACACGTGAAAGTCCGCAAAACCATCACAGCCCAGACCGAGGGCCGGATCAAGGAAGTGCCGTAACATGCGGATTTATGTTAACGGGCGCGAGATCGACCTCGCGCCCGGAATGTCCGTCAAGCATGCCCTGCTCGCTCTGGATCTTTTAAAAGAGATCCAAGCGGGCAAAAAGGTATACGACACGGCGGGGCATGAAGTCGGGCTTGACGGTGCATTAAGCGACGAATCGCGGATTTATGTAAAATGATAGCTTCATTTAATTGGTTTTTTTACCCTTGCATGGTCTTGCCATTCCGGCATGTTGTTGGCCGGAATCCAGAAGAGTACTTAACCGCAGACGGAAGCCGGACGAAGGTCAGACAAGATAGAATTTTTCCCCGCTCGATCTGAGCGGGGAAAACATGTCATCGCTACAGGATTTCTTTGATCCTTGAAATGCCGGATATAAGAAATCCTCTAAGCGAAGCAGAGGTTGGGTTGCTTACATGGGCATTTTAAACCACCCCCTGTGTCCGGTAATTGACTTATGGGTAACGATCAGCTTAAACCAGGGTAATGCTCTCGCGCAAGCCTCGCCTTCCGGGTAGAGCCCTGGACGACGCATAGGATCTTAGTGAAAACAAAAAAATCTTTTTATTGCTCGCACCCCCCCGGGACCGGCCAATGCCCGCTGATGGCCGCTTCCCGATTCGGAGGCTGGCAGCCAAGCCAGGGCAGATTGGTGAAATTAATAGCCCGGAGGCGGCTGCTGCAGGGATCTTCGACAACCGTCAGGACCAATTTTCCCTCTTCGATTACATAACTATAAAGACCGAGTACATCCGGACAAACCGGATCATTGGCCAATATCATTTGCCCGCCGGGAATTTCCGCCAAAGGATCGCGGGTGACAAAAAAAGACCCCAAGCTCTTCCACCCCGTATAGGGATGATAAATTCTGAAAACGCCTTTATTCAGGCTCAATTTCCATAGGCCGCCTTCCGGTAAATAATCGGGACACCGTTTGCAGGGAACCGGCGGGGTCTCTTTCAGCTCGACCTTGATGTAGGTGCCGTCCAGAATCGTGCGTATCGGCGCTGCTAAAGGTAAAGCATAGGGGAAAGGATCTCTCTGTTGTAAAGCAAGCCAGGAATCAACGGCCGCGGATTGAACTGCCGTTCCCCGTACAGGTTGTGCTGCGACCAAAGTTGTCCCGCCTATGGCTAAAAGAATAAGCTGAAAAACAACGTTAAAAACCAAAATAGGGTCCCTAAACCATTTTCTTGTTTCCATTTTCAGCGCCTTTTTAGAATGAATGTTACTTGGATAGATCATACCGAAGGTCAATGCCTTGGCTTGGTTTTGACTTTAATAATATCACCGGCTATAATTATTTTGCAGGTGACATCTTAAAATTTGAATTATCACCTGTCAACACTTTTTTGCCGGTAAGATTGATTTGAAACCTTTGAGGCCTTATGGCGACAAAAACACGCAAAGCCAATAATCTGGAACTGTTGGGCGGGATCCTCTGCCTGGATTTTACCAATACCGTGAATACGCGTATCCCTTTTCTGCATCATGATTACCTCGCCCATTATACGGACCTGATCGCATGGGGCCGGCATGTCGAAATTTTATCAAGGAATCAAGCCCAACAATTGGAGCAAGCCGCAATCCAAAATCCGGCCAAGGCTGCTGAGATTCTCAACCGGGCCGTGGTTTTACGCGAAACCCTTTTTCGAATTTTTACAGCCTATGCTTTTCAAAAAACCCCTGCTCCGGACGATATCCGGGCTCTGAACGCGGAAATCAAAAGGGTTTTTGCCAAACTCCGGATCAATCCCGATAAAAACGGATTCCAATGGGAGTGGGATCAAAATTCCCAAGACCTGGACTTGCCGCTCTTTCCGATTGTGAAATCAGCGGCTGAGCTGCTGACCTCCGCCGATTTGCCCAAGGTCAAACAATGCGCCAACCGCGACCATTGCGACTGGATGTTTCTGGACACCAGCAAAAACCAGAGCCGGCGCTGGTGCTGCATGAGCCTATGCGGCAGCCGGAACAAATCACGTCAGTATTACCGCAGAAAACAGGCTTTTTCTTGAGTAAAACATAATTTTTGTTTGCAAAAAACGCATTTTCAGGTATATTTTTAAAAATGAAAATCTACCCAAAACAAGCAACGGATATGCCCGATCCCGATCGTCGCATCCGCTGCAAATAAAAAATAAAGGAGTCCCGCTATGATCATCACCACCAAAAAATTGTTCGAAGCCGCTTACGGCAAATATGTCGTCGGCGCCTATAACATCAACAACCTGGAACAAACCATGGGTCTGTTTCGCGGCAACCTGGACAGCAAAGCCCCTTTTATCATCCAAATCAGCAAGGGCGCCCGCTCCTATACCCATAAATTAATGCTGGAAGGTTTGATCCGCAGCGCCGACCAGGTGTTTCCGGACGCGGTCTTTGCCGTGCACCTGGACCACGGCGACGAAGAAGCCTGCTATGATTGCATCAACTCCGGCTTCTACAGTTCGGTCATGATCGACGCCAGCCATGAATCGTTTGACAAAAACATCGAAATCACCCGCCGCGTGGTGCAGGCCGCCCATGCCAAGGGCATTGTGGTCGAAGCCGAACTGGGCCAACTGGGCGGAGTCGAGGAACACGTCAAGGTCGACGAGGCCAATGCCAAGCTGACCGATCCGGCCCAGGCCAAGGAATTCGTGGAACGCTCCGGCTGCGACTCGCTCGCCTGCGCCATCGGCACCAGCCACGGCGCCTTTAAGTTCACCGGTTCGCAGGGTTTGCATTTCGACGTGTTGGCCGAAATTCAGAAACGTCTGCCCGGTTTCCCCTTGGTCATGCACGGCAGCAGTTCCGTGCCCCAGGAAGAAGTCAAACGCATCAACCAGGCCGGCGGCAACCTCAAGGGCGCCCGCGGCGTGGACGCCACTCAGTTCAAACGCGCCGCCGAATTGGGCGTGACCAAGATCAACATCGACACCGACGGCCGCCTGGTCTGGACCCGCGTGCACCGCGAACATTTTCTGGAACACCCCGAAAACTTCGACCTGCGCCCGGTCGGCAAAATCTTTATGACCGAATACGCCAAGTTCATTGCCGACAAAAACGTCAAACTCGGCAGCGCCGGGCAACTTGACGCCGTGCGTAAATTGGTCGCTAAAAAATAACCCTGTTCAAAAACGGAAAAGCCGCTGCGGAAAAATCATCTCTTCAGCGGCTTTTCCGTCAAAAATCAAGCCAACCCAACCAACTGCCTCCCTTAAATAAAGGGCTGCCCCTTCTCGCCGCAAAGAACTCCAAACGATTCAAGTTTTTACCGCAGACTGCCGATAAAAGAGTGGGAATTCCATAACCTTCCATAGATATCCTGTGAGGCCGGGCCTCAAACGACATTTTCATGCGACTCCTTGATTTTGGGATAAATGCGTCTTCAAGGGGGAGAGGGGACCTATGCTGACCAAATGCATCGACTGGATCATCCCGGATGATCTAAAAAAAGACCCCAGCCAATACCGGCAGGCCAAACAACTCGTAACCTTCATGTTCGTGGCCGTTTTTTTCTTTCTGCCTAATATCTACAAGTGGCACAAGATCGGTTCCCCAGAACTGACCCTCAGCATGATCATTGTCATGGGCGTGGTCTGCATCCTCGGCCCGATTACGTTGCGATTGACCGGTTCCCCGGGCCTAACGGGCAATGGTCTCTTGGCCGCCCTGGCCTGGCACTTTATGATTTTGCCCGTTTATACGGGCGGCCTGACCTCTTCGGCGCTCGCCTGGAACCTGGTCCTCCCGGTTTTTGCGGCCGTCTTCATTGGATTCCGCAGCATGATCTTTTGGTCGGTAATCATGTTGCTGGAGTTTGTCGCCTTTGCCGTGATTCATCTGAAAGGCGTGTCCCTGCCCGCCATTGCGCTCACCGAACCGCAATTGCTGGAGACCCGGATGGCCAATGCCTTCGGTCCCATCCTCGCCATATTCATCTCGCTGTTCTTCAACGAACGCGGCCTGAAATTCTCCTACTCCTTGCAGCAAAAGGCGCTTCAGAAACAGCGCATTGCTCTGGAAAAAGAAAGGCAATCTCAGGCTCATTCGGAAAAAATGGCCGAGAACCTGGAAAAAGTTTTTCAAAAGGTTCAACAAAGCGCCCATCAACTGGCCCGGACCGCGGAAGAGATTGCCGGCCGGACCAAAGGCAATGCCGAATCGGCCGATGAGGCCAACGGGTTGATGAAACAATCGGAAGAAGTAGTCCGCCAAGCCAACCAATCCATGACCCAACTGACCGGTTCCATGCTGGAGATCTCCGAGGCGAGCCGGGCAACCTCGAAAATCGTCAAGACCATTGACGGCATCGCCTTTCAGACCAATCTGCTGGCCCTGAACGCCGCCGTGGAAGCGGCCCGGGCAGGAAAAACCGGCGCCGGATTCGCGGTTGTGGCCGGAGAAGTCCGCAACCTGGCCCTGCGCTCGGCCGAGTCGGCCAAAAATACCGAAGCCCTTATCGAAAACACGGTAAAAGGGATCGGGAACGGTGCGCAACTCGTTACCCGCACCGGCGCGGAGATCACCCAGGTCTCTGAGACAGTCGGTAAGGTGGTTGAACTCATGAGCCGGATCGCCTCCGGCTCCGCCGACCAGGCGCGGGGCATAGAGGAGATGAAACAAGCCATCGGAGAACTCAATCGGCTGGTGGAAATAAAAACGGGAACGAAGTGAGATCCGTAAAATGATAAAAGGGTTGAATGAAAGATTTAATTCATTTCCCTTCCGATCAGCACTCCCGGCTATGACTATACTCATGGCCGGTTGCATCCGGCCAAGCTTTTGCACCTGTCCGATTGCGGTTTCCCTCCGAGTCCCTGACCATCCGACAATAAAACTCGAATGCGGCCACCAGATCCTTCTCACCCGCCCCCCCTAAAAAAGCAGAAGGCGGCTAAAGAGACAACCTCTTCAACTGCCTTCAACTTAATAGAATCTTATAATTTCACAACTATAGCCAACAACGCTCGACGCGCAAAACGTGTTGAGAAGCGTTTTCTCAATATGCTCAAATTGATTTGTAAACAGCCGCTCAATTTTAAGCCGGCTGAAACCTTACGAATCTTTCTCAGCGGACCTGAAAAGGAAAATCTCTTCACCTTTCTCCGTATCCCGGGCGTGTCTCCTAC
>Ga0105099_10001604_pt1 | contig 13974 bp, 12 predicted proteins | sample PPLLak3cmMay2015_2_FD_79138 | JGI IMG/M metagenome (GOLD analysis project Ga0105099, IMG submission 79138) | Freshwater sediment microbial communities from Prairie Pothole Lake near Jamestown, North Dakota, USA - PPLs Lake P8 Core (1) Depth... | ecosystem: Environmental > Aquatic > Freshwater >...
GACAGTCATGGGCAACATGGCAGTAGGCCATAAACAGATTGTTATTACCGATTGTCGTTTCGCCGTCTCCGGTAACTGTTCCCAAGTGAATGGTCGCAAACTCGCGGATAATATTGCCGTTACCTATTTTCAGATAGGTTTCTTCACCTTTGTATTTCAAATCCTGGGGGACTGCTCCAACGGACGTCAAGTGAAATATCTGGTTATTCTCTCCAATTTCAGTCCAACCTTCAACCACCGAACTGGCACCGACCTTGGTACCACGGCCAATTTTCACATGTTCTCCAATAACTGCAAAGGGGCCGATCTCAACATCGACGCCAAGTACCGCTCCGGGATGCACAATGGCGGTAGGGTGTATCATCTATATCTCCAATCACCGTTTACAATGGCAAAACTATCCAAACGTCGCTTTCAAATCAGCATCGGCCACCAATTTATCCTCTACATAAGCCTTACCATTAAAGCCCCATATTCCCCTGCGGTTCAGCGTTGTCACCATTTCCAAGCGGAGCACATCTCCAGGAAGTACCGGTTTTCTGAAACGGGCATTGTCTATTGCGAGAAAATACGTAACTTTCTTTCGATCCTCTTCACTCGAGGAAAGATAGGCCAGTATCCCGGCCACCTGTGCCATCGATTCTATGATCAGAACACCAGGCATGACAGGGTGCCCAGGAAAATGTCCTTGAAAAAAAGGCTCGTTGATTGTCACATTCTTGATCCCGACAATACGCTTGCCAGGGTCAATTTCAAGAATTCTGTCAACCATGAGAAACGGGTAACGATGTGGCAATATTTTCACAATTTCTTGCAAATCAAGCATTCTCTATCCTCCAATGAAATAGCCTCAATTCTTGTCGTCCAGTTTTGCCTCCAGTTCCAGAATCCTCTTTTCAAGAGAATTGAGGACCTTGCGCATTTCCGGTAATTTCGGAAAAATGGAGGCCGACTTGAGCCATTCTTTGTGGGGGAATGCAGGATATCCGCTTAGAATCTTGCCTGAAGGTATGCTGTTATGCACACCTGATTTGGCTCCCACCATGACATTATCACCAATTTCCAGATGACCGACGATCCCTACCTGGCCACCAATCGTTACGTGTTCACCCAATTTGGTGCTACCTGAAATACCTGTCTGGGAAACAATGATACAGTTTTCGCCGATAACACAGTTGTGAGCTATCTGCACGAGATTATCAATCTTGGTACCCCGCCGGATAAGTGTCAGTCCCAAAGCCGCACGATCAATCGTGGTTGAGGCCCCGATTTCGACATCATCTTCAATAACCACAATTCCGATCTGCGGTATTTTCTGGTAGGCCTTTCCGTCAGGAGCATAGCCGAAACCGTCACTGCCGATTACGGTACCGCTATGGATAATAACGCGACTTCCGATACGGCAACCTTCTCGCACCGTAACATTGGCATGGAGAATGGTGTCATCACCCACCTCAACGCCCTCATACAAGACCACTCCAGGATGGAGAACGACATGTTTCCCCAACTTGACCCCTTCTCCCACAAAAGCACATGGATAGACAGTGACGCCTTCTCCGAGTGTTGCACTCTCGGCAACGTAAGCCCCTTCCATCACTCCTTTGGGAACGATCGGTTTTACATGAAAAAGGGAAAGCAGTTTTGCAAAGGCGAGATACGGGTTCTTCACTTCAATAACGTTACGGTTAAATCTTTCTGCGCCCGGAGGCACGATTACAGCCGTCGCTCGCGTGGTCGCAACTTTCCCGGCATACTTTGGATTGGCAAGAAACGTTATCTGCCCTTCCATTGCTTCATCCAAGGTACCAAGGCTCGAGACGACAGCATTATCATCACCAATGACCTTACCGCCCAGCAGGGAAGCTAATTCTTTCAGAGTTTTTTCCACGACGCCCCCCTTATTTCTTGATGGAATTCAGCAGTGCAAGGATCTGATCGGTCAAATCGCCCTTTTCATCCGCATAAATCATACTGTCATTTCTAATAAAGATAAAATTGAAGTTATTTTTCTTGCCGTAATCCTGGACAACCTTTTCAATGTCGGTGAGGATATTCCTGGTCAATTCCTCGTCCTTGGCCTGGAGATCGTCCTGGGCGTCCTTCTGCATTCGCTGGAGGTCTTTCAGCGCCTGCTGGTAATCCCTTTCCTTGGCAGATTTAGCAGACTCGGAAAGAATTGATCCCTGTTTTTCCAGGACATCCTTCAATTTTTTCAATTCCTCCTGCTTCCGATTGATCTCGTCCTGGTGCTTCTTGACCTTTGCTTGCAATTCTACCTTTGCGGCTTTGCCAGCGTTGGAAATATTCAGCACCTTCTGGATATCCACGTAACCCAGCTTTCCGTTCTCAGCGGCAAAAGCACCGACAGGAAAAGATAACGCCAAAAATGCCGCTAAAATCGTAAAAAACCCTTTCATGTAGATCTCCTTTTCGAAATAATAGTAGTCTCTATCAATACTGCAGCACCATGCGGCCACACGCGGCAAGGTACAGAAGGCACAAGCATACCAGAAGAACCGGAAAGGAGGGGTATGGTATTAGAAAAACCCGCCAATTGAAAACTCGAACTTTCCACTCGCACTGTCAATTCCCTCACGGGGATTAACAGGTATTCCGTATTCTAATCTAAGGGGACCCATAGGTGAATACCATCGCACACCAAGACCATAACTCATGAGTACCTTGGAGAAATACTGCTCTCCGGGTCCGTAGGAATTACCCGCATCAAAGAATGCGACTCCCTTCAACCCGGCATCCTTGATGATGGGAAAAACATATTCCGCATTGAAAACCGCTTCCTTGATACCACCCAAATATACCGTCGAAGGGGTGGTCGTTGCCAGACCGGTTACAGGATCGACTGATGTCAAATAGCTCGTACTTGTTGGACTCACGGTGCGGGAACTGTAGCCGCGAAGTGTACTGATACCGCCGAGATAGAACTTTTCATCAATGGGAATTTCCTTGCCGATTCGCATCATGTAGCCAAGTTCACCGCGAAGAGAAAGGACCGTATTCCACATCAAAGGATAGTAAAAGGACGACTGACCAATGAAACGGGCAAAGCGCTGGTTACCGCCAAGTCCGGCATATTCCGCCGACAAGGTGCCGGCATAGCCCTTGCTAGGGTCAAGGCGATAATCGGTTTTATCCAGGCTGATGCTGCCATACAGCGACCCGATGGTCCCGCTGGTTTCGTTCAGCAGAGCGGGATTTTGCAGAAATCCGGAGGAGAAGTCGAAGAGACTCTTGACCTCGTATTTATATAGCCAGAAGGTCGAAAGGTTATCGGAAAGCCGGTAACCGGCCTTGATGTCGCCACCGGTAACTCTTCGGGTGTAATCCTCGTAATCCCGCTCCGAACGATAAACATCGAAACCTAAGGTCCAGTTTGTATCGAGGAAAAAGGGATCGGTAATACCTATATTGTAGAGCTGAGTCTTGCCACCCAGAGAAGCTGAAAGCGTTCCCTTAAGTCCGAGTCCCAGGAAGTTGCTCTGCTGGATTGAGCCCTGACCAATAATACCGTCTGAAGAACTGTACCCGGCACCAATGCTGAACTGACCGGTCGATTTCTCCTTTACCTCGGTATTGAGATTGAGTTTGTTGCTCGCACTCCCTTTAACGGGAGCGATGCTCGCTTCTTCGAAAAATCCGAGATTTGAAAGGTTTTGCTTGGTTCTCTTCAAAGCAGTACTGTTATAAAGATCTCCCTCAGCAAGCTTGAATTCACGGCGGATAACCTTGTCACGGGTTTTTGTGTTGCCGCTGATAGTAATCCGCTCGATGTAGATTTTTTCACCTTTTTCAAAATCATAGGTAATATCAACGGTTTTTTTCTCCTGATCAATCTTTGACAATGGGCTTACATTAGTAAAAGCATACCCCTTGTCGGCATAAACATCCGTCAAGGTAAAAACATCTCCACGCAATACTTCCCTGCTGAATATTTCCCCACTTTTCAGCTTGACCTTGGACTGCAACACATCCTTGCTTTCCAGAAGATCACCTTTAAAATCGATAGACCCCGTCCGGAATTGGTCGCCTTCGGTAATACCAATGTTCACAAGAAGGCCACTCTTATCAGGTAGCAGTGTAACCTGAGGCTCACCAACCTTCACATTAACGTAGCCTTTGTTATAGTAGAGGTCGGCAATTCGATTCACATCGTTTTTTAATACCTCTTCTTTGTAGGCGCCCGAACCGGTAATCCACGACAAAAACCACTTTTCCTTGGTTTCCATCTGTTTTCTCAGTTTCCGTGGAGAGAAGACTTTATTACCCTCGAAAGAAATCTTTTTAATCAGGACTTTGTCGCCTTCCTTGACGGACAAAGTGACGCGGATGCCATTCTTGCCTGATTTTATTGTTGATGAGTCAACCTCGGCAAGGTAATACCCTTCATCTGCGTAAAGTGTTTTAACTTTCTTTACGCTCTTTGCCAGCAGGCCGCTGGAAAACACCGTGTTGGCTTTTAAACCAATCGCATCGCGAAGCTTGTCACTGGCAATTTCCTTGTTGCCGGTAAATGAAATCGCACGGACTATTGGTTTCTCAACAACAGTGAAAATAAGGGAAATGCCCTTATCGGTCTTGATTGATTCGACCTTCACATCCTGAAAAATACCGATTCGGAAGATAGACTTGACATCCTCATTGGTCTTCTCAGCGGAGAAGGGCTCGCCGACCCTGCTTGTGAGTAACGGCAAGATTGCAGCGGTTTCGCGGCTTTCGTTCCCGGTAACGACGATATCACTGATTCTTTCGTTGTCAGCCGAGAGAATTGCCGGAAACAAGGCATTCGACAGGAATGCGATTAACACGAAAAGGGTAACGGGAATGCAGCGGAATTTGCTGTCTTTTTGAAATAACAGTTTCACGGGTTACCATTCTCCTGAATCCGACCATCCACCAAACGTATGGTTTTACCCATTCTGGCGGCCAGGCGTTCGTTGTGGGTTACAATAATAAGCGTCAATCCGGTTTTTCGCTGTATTCCTGCAAGCAGCTCATGGACCTCTTCACTGGTTTTCGTATCAAGGTTTCCCGTCGGTTCATCCGCCAGGAGCACTGCGGGAGAGAGAACCAGGGCTCGAGCAATAGCCACTCGCTGCTGTTCGCCTCCGGAAAGTTCTCCCGGCTTATGGTTCAGCCGTTGGGCAAGACCCACATCTTCCAGAAAAGTAACTGCGGGTTTCCTGGCCTCTTCTTTGGAAATGCCGCTGATGAGAGCAGGCATCATAACATTTTCCAGGGCGGTAAACTCCGGAAGAAGATGGTGAAACTGGAAAACAAAGCCGATGGAACGATTCCGGAAAGTGGCAAGCGCACCTTCCTTCAGGGTAAAGACATCGTCTCCCCGGAAGAAAACACTTCCTGAAGTCGGCCTGTCAAGAGTGCCGATAATCTGCAGCAGCGTACTTTTCCCGGCCCCGGACGCTCCAACCAGGGCAATGGTATCACCCTCCATGACTGAAAGATCAATGCCGTTGAGGACGTCAATCCGGGAAACATCGGTTTTAAAGGACTTGCGAAGGTCCCTCACTTCCAGAAGGCAATTACTCATAGCGCAATGCCTCGGCAGGGGGGAGACGCGAACCCTGCCATGCTGGATAAAGAGTTGCAACAAAAGAGATAAAAATGGCCGTCAAGGAGATCAGGAGCACGTCGCTGGGAACTACTTGGGAGGGAAAATGATCAAGATAGTAGATATCCCTGCTGAAAAGCTCGAAACCGGTCACTCTTTTAACCAAATCCACAATAAATTCGAGATTAAAGGCGACCAGAAGACCACTCAGCACACCAATAACAGTCCCTGCGAATCCGATGATGAGGCCTTCCAGCACAAAAATCTTCATAATGCTTGCACCTGTTGCCCCCATGGATTTCAGAATCGCAATATCCTTCGTCTTTTCCATCACTACCATAAACAGGGTTGAGGCAATCCCGAAAGCCGCCACCAGCACGATCAGGGTCAGGATGATGAACATTACCATTTTTTCCGTCTTCAAGGCGAATAGAATATTTTTGTTCATTTGCATCCAGTCACGGGCATAATATTCGTAACCGAAACCCTTGTTAATGGTTCCGGCAACTTTATCAGCCTGATAGACATCATCAACCTTGAGCTGGATACCTGTTACCGCCGTCCCGAGAGACAGGAAGTCCTGGGCCTGCCGAAGCCCAATATAGGCGAGTGTTGAGTCGTACTCGAACATCCCGGTATTGAATAGCCCCGCGACACGGAACCGCTTCATCTTCGGGACCATTCCAAATGGGGTTATATTCCCCATCGGAGAAACCACGCTTAGAGAATCTCCCACAAACACATTGAGATTTTTCGCCAGTTCCTTCCCAATTATGATGCCTGGCATTGCCAGCGATTCCGGTTTGCCGGATGAAGCAACATCCAGATCGGAGAGCTTTCCATCCACGATGGATTTACTCAAATTGGTAACCTGAAGATCGGTCTCCGGCTCAATTCCCCGCAAAACAACACCGGAGACATTCGCTCCGGTGGAAAGCATAACCTGGCTATAAATGAAAGGTGTCGAAGCGACAACTCCTGGGACACGCTTAAGTTCGTCCATCACGACGGGATAGTCGTTAATTTCACCGGTTGTCTTCATGACAACGACATGTGCATTGGTACCGATGATTTTGTTCGTCAGATCTTCCTCAAAACCGGTCATTACGGCCAGCACCACGATAAGTGCCATGACACCCAGTGCGACACCAGCTGTCGAGATAAAGGTAATGATGGAGATAAAGGTCGACTTGCGCTTTGCTTTCAGATAGCGCAGCCCGATGAGCAGCTCATAGGCCATTATTTGACTTCTTTCCTGAGTTGCGGGAAGAGTATGACATCCCTGATGGAAGGAGAATCAGTCAGCAGCATTACCAGCCGATCAATGCCGATCCCTTCACCGGCTGCGGGGGGCATCCCGTGTTCAAGTGCCCTGATATAATCCTCATCCATGAAGTGGGCCTCTTCGTCCCCCTTGTCTTTAGCCTCGACCTGGGCCAGGAAACGCTCTTTCTGGTCGACAGGGTCATTTAATTCGGAAAATGCATTAGCAATTTCACGACCATGACAAAAGAGCTCAAATCTGTCCACCACTTCGGGATCGTTATCACTTTTCCTGGAAAGAGGGGATACCTCCGTCGGGTAGGAGGTTATAAAGGTCGGCTGGATGAGTTTAGTCTCAGCAACCTCTTCAAAAATCTCGGTAATGAGCTTGCCATACCCCACATCCTCGGGAAGATCTAACCCGATGGATTTAGCGTACAGATAAGCAAGATCGCGATCTTCGAGAGATTTTGCATCAATGGAACCATATTCCAGTATGGCTTCCTTAACGGTCAGACGTTTCCAGGGCCGTTTAAAACTGATGGATTCTCCTTGGCAGGTAATATCCTGCGTACCAAGAAGTTGTTCGACCACATAGCAAAAGAGTTCCTCGGTGTAGTCCATCAGATCTTCAAAGGTTGCATAGGCCTGATAGAACTCCATCATCGTGAATTCGGGATTATGGCGGACAGAAATACCCTCATTACGGAAGTTCCGGTTTATCTCAAAGACTTTCTCAAAGCCGCCGACAAGGAGGCGCTTCAGATAGAGCTCCGGAGCAATGCGCAGATACAGTTCCATGTCCAGAGCATTGTGGAAGGTCACGAAAGGACGAGCCGTAGCCCCGCCAGGAATCGGCTGCATCATGGGGGTTTCCACCTCAAGGAAGTCATTGCGCAGCATAAACTCCCTGATGAGCTGGATGATTCGGGCTCGTTTGATAAATACTTCTTTCACTTCAGGATTAACGATGAGATCGACATACCGCTGACGGTAGCGGGTTTCGACATCGGTCAGTCCATGAAATTTTTCCGGCAAAGGGAGCAGAGACTTGGTAAGGAGCCGTACTTCGCTGGCATGGAGAGAAAGCTCTCCGGTCTTGGTACGAAAAGGGCGCCCCTTCACACCTATGATATCACCGATATCCAGGGTCTCGAATTCCTCGAACGCACCATCCCCGAGAGTATCCTTCCGCACATAAACCTGGAAACGCCCTTTTCGGTCCTGAATTTGCACAAAAGCCGCTTTTCCAAAGGAACGGCGGGCAATGATGCGTCCGGCAAGAACAAAGACGTCCATGACATTATCCGGAATTGTATCCACATGGCCAAAAGTATTGAACAGGTCTTCCGAGGTATGTTCGGGCTTAAAATCATTCGGATAAGGATTAATCCCCAATTCCCACAGGGCATCTACTTTCTTTCGTCGCTGCAAGAGAAGTTCACTGAGCTCTTCCAATAGTCCCACACCTTTCCGTTCTGCTGCTAAGAATCGCATAACGCACGTAATAAACTCGCAAATTAACTCATTTCCTCTCGTTAATCAAGCAAAAAGCTCGCAACAAAAAACGACCAAATAGTGAAAAACCCACTATTTACGGAGCGCGCTGTCAGATAATTTCCAGGACATTTATATCAAGAAATGTAATGAAAAAATAAACAACAACGCAGGGTGGAATCGGCTACTGCTTTCCAAAGACCAGCGGCATCGATTTGCCGGCAAGACATCCGCCGAAAGTAACTGTCCCGAAATACTCCCCCATCCAGTAGCCATTAGCTTCTCCAGAGGGTAAATCAAGCGATGCAGGGTTGCTGAAGACCAGGGAAAGGTAAGGGGCAGCCCCTTTGATCACTTCTTCTTTCGAAAGGGGGAGTCTGAATGTAGCAATGGTGGCAATATCCGAAGAAACAGGATGCGGAGCAATAGTATTTCCGAAGGATTCTGCCAGAGAAAGAGGAACTACCGACGTTGAAATACTCCGGACCGCAGGAGACAGCTTTGCACAGAGTAAAATTTCAGCGTACCCGTTTCCGCTGAGGCGAAAATCATACCAAGGTCTCCACTTGAGGTTCGAAACCAGGTAGGCAATTCTGACTTTACCGTCAGGTTCAGACAGCCACAACCGTGCAACATTCTGGGGCGAACCCTGTTTATCCAGCCTGGCGATTTGTGTCTCCACTTCTGCCAAAGCCTTCCGGGTTTGCCGCCTGGCAGCAGAAACCTCATCCAGTTGAGTAAGAGCATACCGTGTTCCGGTGCGAAGCGACCCCAGGGGATCAGGGTTGCTCTTGGTTTTCCTCAAGGCTCGACTACTCTGGGATTTGGCGGCAGCCTTAAAGATTCCTTCTCGTTCATCAAGGCTTTTGACTCGATCAAGAAGGACTTCCCTTCGACCTTCCAGCGCAGTACGCTGTGCGGAATTCTTACCAACTGCTGAGGCAGGGCGAAATTCAACCCAACGAACCGTACTGCTTCCAAGTGGCTTGACCCTGAACGAGTTGGGCAGCATCGCTGCGGGAAGCGGAACTTCGACCAGCCCCTTTCTGGCTGCAATTTCAAGCTCAATACGAGCGCCATCCAGGAAAAGAATTCGTTTCTCTCCGGAAGCGAACGCCGGAAGGCTCCAAAGTACGACAAGAAAAGCGGCAACAAAAATCCTCATTGAACCCTCCAACGGCATCAGGAAATAGCCCGGAAATGATCTGGGCCAAGGAATCAAGCCTCTTCGACGATACCCCCAAGGCGGACAATAACTTCCCATTCTGCACCTGTCACGGGCAAAATGGAGAGCCGACTCCTGCGCAGCAACTCCATGCCGGCAAGGAGCGGCTGCTGCTTGATCTCTTCCAGCGTCACCTGGTGAACCAGAGGTTTTTCATAACGAACATCGACCCGATACCAGATGGGGGCTTCCGGCGTACTCCGCGGGTCGTAGGCATCGCTTTCAGGGTCTAAGGCCGTAGTGTCAGGATAGCCCCCTCGCACTACCACTGCAGTACCAACTACCGCGGGCCGGGAGATACTGCTGTGATAAAACAGCACGCCATCCCCCGGCTGTATCTCATCACGCAGAAAATTCCTGGCCTGGTAATTACGGACACCGTCCCATGGCTCGATACCTTCCGGCCGTTTTTCCAGATCACTGAAAGAGAAACAGGAGGGTTCGGACTTGAAGAGCCAGTATCTCCGGCTGGATTTCATAACAACCTCATACCTTGTCTCAGGAGAGACGATGCAGGAACAAGCCGCTCAAAAGCTTCGGCTCAAACCAAGTAGATTTTGGCGGCATAATCTTGCCGGCATCCGCCAGCGACATGAGCTCATCGATGGAGGTCGGGTAAAGAGAAAAGGAAACCTGATACTCGTCACTATCGACCAACTTGACCAATTCTTCCGTCCCGCGACTTCCACCGACAAAATGAATCCGCTGATCTGTCCGCGGATTGCGCACGCCAAGAATTGGGCTCAGCAGCTGATCCTGGAGAATGGAGACATCAAGACGCCCCACGGCATCTTCCTCATCAATCAGGTCATGCCTGGGTGTCAATGCATACCATTTCCCCTTGAGATACATGCCGAAATCATGGCGCCTGGCAGGCGTGACTGCAGTTGAGATAGGGGTAATATCGAATTTATTCCCCACCAGGGTAATAAATTCGACAATAGTGTGCCCGTTCAGATCTTTCACCGCCCGGTTATAGGCCATGACGTTCATCTCATTATCGGGGAAAATTACCGTCAGGAAAAAATTATACTCCTCATCACCAGTATGATTCGTATTCACATTTTTCCGGAGTTCTCGCACTCGGCTCGCCGCAGCACTGCGGTGATGTCCGTCGGCTACATACAAAGTTTCGATACGGGCAAATTCCTCACCAATCTGACGGATGACAGCGTTATCCGAAACAGCCCAGATAGTATGCTCCACGGAATCTTCAGTAGTGAAGTCATAGAGGGGCTCCGATTCGGTCAAACGAGACATCAAATTATTAATGATGGCAGTGTTCCGGTAGACATAGAAAACAGGCTCGTCATTGGCATCAAGGTAATCGATATGAAGAACGCGATCCTCTTCCTTGTCCGCCCTCGTCAATTCATGCTTCTTGATCAGACCACTCTGATAGTCGTCAACACTGGCGCACGCAACAAGACCAACCTGAATAACCTGACCCATTTTCTGCCGGTAGATATAATATCGCTCTTCCTGGTCCTGAAGCAAAGTCTTTCCGGCAATAAACCCGGCCAGGTTTTCCTGTCCTTTTCGGTAAACCGACTCATCATGGGGATCAATTTCCACCGGAAGGTCTATTTCCGGTCTCGAAATATGAAGGAAGCTGAAGGGGTTACCTTCAGCCATGGAGCGTGCCTCGGCAACACTCATCACATCATAGGGTGGTGCCGCAACGTGCTTTACAATTTCTTTTAGAGGGCGCAACGCCCTGAAGGGTTTAATCAGTGCCATACATACCTTCCTGAGTAGTTTTTCTAGTGGAGAAACTCACCGTTCCTGTACCTGTAAAAACATGCGCGCAACAGAGAGAATCAATTAAAATACCGGCGAGCTCCCACAAACTTCTTGTGAACCCCGAAACCCTGCAAAGGTGTAATCTTTATTTCATCGCCTCTGCGTGGAGCGTGTACAAAACGGTTGCTTCCCACATAGATTCCCACGTGGGAAATCCTCTCATCCGAGGTACCGAAAAAGACCAGGTCGCCGTCATCAAGGTCCTCCACTCCGACACTCCTCCCGACCCGGAACTGCTCAGCAGAAGTGCGGGGAATATTTACACCGCAGAGATTGTAGACCGCCCGGACAAAACCGCTGCAATCCATTCCGTCCACAACGGTGTTTCCGCCCCACAGATAGGGAATACCAACGAATCTCTCCGCAGTGCGCGCCGCAATAGCTCCCATATCGTCACGGCTGCGCTTCCGAATCGGCTTTTCGACCGGCAACGGTGAACTCGGCTCCTTTTCAACCACCAGGGACCTTTTCAAGGGCGGAGCAATGAAGAATGAATCAATGCCATGTTCTCCGACAATTTTCTTCGCGGCACGCCGGGCTGCTTGGCGAGTGGGAAAATCACCGAACCTGACGGCAAACAATCCGCTTTCCTTTTTGAAATAAAACGCATCGACACCTTGATTCTGAAGTTTTGAGGTGAGCCTTTCGGCGTTATCCACCTCGGAAAAAGCGCCGACCTGAATTGAGAAACCAAGCTTGGATATCCCCCCCGCGACAGGGGTAGCACAGCCAGAGCCGGCGAACACCACCAGAAGGCAACTAGCCAGTATGAAACATCGCAAAACCATTACGGAGCACCCTCCTGATCATTCCTTTTGACGCCCATCAGGAATGCAACGATAAACGCATCCAACTCCCCATCCAGCACCGCATCGGGATTTCCGGACTCGATTCCGGTTCGCAAGTCCTTCACCATCCGGTAGGGATGGAGTACATAGGACCGGATCTGGCTTCCCCAGCCGATTTCCTTTTTCTCCCCTCCGATTTCCGAGACCTTTGCCGCCCGCTCCTCCAATTCACGTTCATAGAGCTTTGCCCGCAACATCCTCATCGCGGTTGCCTTGTTCATGTGCTGGCTGCGTTCATTTTGGCAGGCCGCCACGAGTCCGGTCGGGATATGGGTAATCCGGACAGCCGAATCGGTAGTATTCACGTGCTGGCCCCCGGCACCGCCGGATCGATAGGTGTCGATACGAAGGTCTGCATCGGAAATGCTGACAGCGACATCGTCATCTATCTCGGGAAAAACAAAGACCGAGGCGAAAGAGGTATGTCTTCGGGCATTGCCGTCAAAGGGAGAAATACGAACAAGTCGATGGATACCGACTTCTGCCTTGAGGTAGCCATAACCGTATTCGCCATCAAGCGTGAAGGTAACCCCTTTGACCCCTGCCTCGTCGCCGGGCTGATACTCGGTTATTTCCGTACGCCAGCCTTTTTTTTCACAGTACCGGAGATACATCCGCAGAAGCATTTCAGCCCAATCCTGGGCCTCGGTTCCGCCTGCTCCGGCGGTGATGGAAACAAAACAGGAGTTCTTGTCATGAGGGCCGGACAGCATCCTCTGAAATTCAGCCTGAGAAACCTTTCCCTCCAAGCCGTCGACCAGAAGTTTCAGTTCTGCCAAGGTATCCTCATCCTCAACCTCACTCCCCAATTCAATGAGAATTTTGGCATCTTCTTTTTCACGCTGGAGCCTGTCCCAGCCGTCGACCATTTTTTCCAGGAAGGTTCGCTCCTTCAGTACCTTCTGAGCAGTATCGCCATCATCCCAAAAATCGGGAGCGGCAATGCGCGACTCCATCTCCTGAATATCTTCCCTCTTTCGATCTATGTCAAAGAGACCCCCGGAGTGCTATAATGCGCTTTTCCAAGTCTTCGATTCGTGCAATTTCTTCTCTGAACATTCTCTACTCCTCATAGGCATTTAGTGCTGTGATTTCCTGAAACCAAGTATGGCTATCGTCATGGCGAAACCAAGGCAAACGAGTGCAAAAACGTCTCCGATCCTTGTATAGACCGTTCCACCCTTACCCAGGATCACCTCCCCGACAAGATAGTCTTCTTTAAAAAGGGGTGTTGTCAGGGATATTTTTCCTTTCTTATCAATAATTGCCGATATTCCGGTATTTGCCGCTCTGACAAGAGGGACACCGTTCTCAACGGCCCGGAACACCGCCATTGATAGGTGCTGATAGGGGGCGGACGATCTTCCGTACCAACCGTCATTGGTAATATTGACCAGAAGTTGCGCTCCTTCTCGAACATAGCTGCGCGACAAGTCGGGGAAAATACCTTCAAAGCAGACAAGAACGCCGACTTTACCTTTACCGATGTCTAGAGCTGCGAGAGAATCTCCAGGAGAAAAATCCCCGACACCCACCACCAGTTTCTGCACAAAAGGAAGCAATTTTGCTAGGGGGACATACTCCCCAAAGGGCACAAGATGTATTTTATCACTGCGGCCCAAGACTTCGCCGGAAGAGGAAAGAAGAAAGGCGCTGTTAAAATACCTTCGGTGTAAGCCGCTGTCGTCGAAGGCAGGACTGCCAAAGATAAGAGGGGCATGTATCTCACGTGCCAGTGAGCTAATACGGTC
>Ga0105099_10001605_pt1 | contig 13971 bp, 15 predicted proteins | sample PPLLak3cmMay2015_2_FD_79138 | JGI IMG/M metagenome (GOLD analysis project Ga0105099, IMG submission 79138) | Freshwater sediment microbial communities from Prairie Pothole Lake near Jamestown, North Dakota, USA - PPLs Lake P8 Core (1) Depth... | ecosystem: Environmental > Aquatic > Freshwater >...
AAACCTTGTTTTTTTAGGATTTGCACCTTTATAAAAACGGGCTACTGCAGATTTTGCGTGCATACCAACAGAAATCTCTTTATAAACATAGTTTTCTTGCTCTTCTCTAGTCTCTGGTATTTTATAGGATTTATCTTGGACGATATTTTTGTAAGTCTCATATGGAATTCCACAGTTTTTAAGAAAGGCATTTCCGAATCTAATACAATTCTTACAAGCTTTTTTTGATGGTGGAGTTTCCATAGTGAATAGAGCCGAACAGTTCCATAGAGCTCCGTTGCAGATATATGATTTCACCTTGTGGCCTTGTAATTGAAGTGCTTTTGCAAAGCTTACTTCGTTATAAAGTGCCTTTAAATATTGACTATGCGCATGATTAATAATTATTGTCTTTGGATTTTTAATTTCAGGAAAAACATTCGTTGATTTATCTGCTATTTCTTTAACTTTTTTAAGTGCTTTCTCCTGAGCACCTTCCATTAAAAAGTTATACAATGGCATTTTCAAATGTGATTTTTCTAAAGCTGCTCGTATTATAACTTCTGTGTTAGAGACTCCGAGTTCCTTGTTATAATTTAAAACCATCAATATTCTCCTAATTTATTTATTGAAAAACTACTTTATCAAGCTTCCTTTTCTTTTTTCTTTATTGGATAGTATATTGCGGGTATCCCAATCGCAAGCATATTATCTGGGACATCTTTTGATATAACTGCATTTGCTCCGATGCGGACGTTATTTCCGATTTTGACTGGTCTAATTATTCTTGCTCCTGGTCCCATAAAAAAATTATCACCGATTTCTGTTCCTTCAGCTATAGTTATTGAATGAGAAATATCTATTTTTTTGCCTGTCTTAATTGCTCCAATAACCAGGTTCAAACCATGTCCAAAATGGGCAGGATGTCCTATATCTGCAGCAGGATCTATTTGTGATGTATACAAAAATCTAATAATATTTCTTATAAACCGCGCTCTTTTTTTATGGTTTTTTTTGTAATGTTTATGAGAAAGTCGGTATAATTTAACCATCATTGTTTCTTCTCCGCCTTTAAAGCACTCATGTTCAAACATTTCTTCTTTATTTGTAATACTGACTCCTCCTATTTTCCATCGCCTTTATACCATTCTATTATTTTTGCCAATCCCCCTTTCATTGTTACCTTCGGATAGTCTTCTGTTAATCTTTTTAATTTTGATATATCCGGTCTACGTCTTTTATGATCGTATTCTCTACCAGATAAATATTTTGGATTAAACGTTTTATTCTCTAATTTGTGTATCATTTTTGCTAGATCAACAATTTTTATTTCCTCATCATTTCCGACATTTATAATTTCATTAGTAGTATTTTCTATTAATTTTCTTACTAGATTTATATGATCGCTAACATAGCAAAAACTTCTTGTATGTTCTCCATTACCTATGATTGTAAATTGTTCGTCGCTAAACATTTTATGAATAAATTCTGGGATGACTTGTCCGTATTCAGATGTATCCATGTGCGGTCCATATGTATTAAATATTCTTAGGATAAGAAAACTCATGTTGTTTTCTTGTGCAAATAGTTTTACATAAAAATCACATATTGCTTTAGAAGAGGCATAGCTATCACGATTTGTGTGTATGTTTAATAATATCGGATGTGTCTCAGGTGTTGGTATCTCTTGAGGTTCTCCATATGTTTCGCTACTAGAGGCGTATACTATTTTTTTTACACTACTTTTTTTACATGCATCTAAAACATTTTGGGTCATTCTTACATTATCATCGATTACTTTGTAGGGTATATCATAAAAATATTTTGTACCATTTATTGCTGCATAATGGATCATTGTCTCAGGTTTTTCTTTTTTAACTATATCTTTAATTTTTTCTGGTTGCTTTACTAGATCTATCTTGTAGAATGTAAAGTTTTCATGATTTGGCAGGTATTCTTTTTTTCCCCTAAAAAAATTATCGACTCCTACTACTTTGTAATTATTTTTTAATAATTCTTCTGAAAGAAAACTTCCTAAAAAACCAGCAGCACCAGTAATCAAAACTTTTTTCATCTTAAATCCCCTCGGCCAAGGCCTATATACTCTATCTCTTTTTTGTTTTCAAGTTTTCCTTCAAAGATATTCCATAGATCAAGTATTTTTGCATCTTTCTTCATATTTTTAACTATTTCATTTGCGTTAAGATTTCTGTATTCCTTATGTGCTGTTGCAAAAATAATTGTATCTGCTTTTTTCAAACCCTCTTTTACGCTTATTTTTTCAACGTTTTTATCAATATGTGGTGCAAGTCTTGTATAAGTATTTTTGTCGAGATGAGGATCACTTACCATAACATTAAAACCCTCTGCAATTAACAGCTCTATTATATCTGTTGGATGACCATTACGAAAATCATCTATATCTTGTTTGAATGTAAGACCTGCAACAAGTACATTTGGCCCTTTAACTTCTTTAACTATTTTTTTACAGAGCCAGTCGTTTGCTCTTCTTGCATAAAACCATACTGAATTAAAACCTCTTGTTATTATTTTATCAAATGCTATCTCAAGCAGATAAGGATCTTTTCCAAGGCAATAACCGCTTACTGGACCAGGCATTGGTATACCATTTCTTTCGTATCCTTTATTTGCAGCACGAATTACTTCCATTGCATTTACACCATTTACATCAGACAAAAACGCTACTTCGTTTGCAAATGAAAAACACATATTGCGCCAGCTGTTATCAACAAGTTTTATGAATTCAGCAGTTTTAGGTGTACTTACTCTTATTATTTCCCCACCTATTTTTTTGAAGAATTCTTCAACTTTCTTAAAACTTTCATCATTGTATGCACCTATTACTTTTGGTAGATATCTTTCTTCTTGTATTGCTTTTCCTTCCATTAGTCTTTCTGGTACAAAAGCTAAAAAGAAATCTTTTCCCTCTACAAGATCGTCTTGCTCGATTCTTTTTTTAATCTCATCTGTTGTACCTATTGGCAGGGTAACTCGAAAAATTACTGTTTTTCCTTTTACTCCAATTTCACGTATTTTGTCAACTACTTTGTAAAGGTTTGTAAGTGATCCTTTTTCAGGATAACGATTAAATTTTGTTCCAATTGCAATTACAAAATAATCTGAATCTTTTACATCTTCTGTAATTTGTGTTGTTGGAAAAAAATTTTTATTTAGATGTTTATCTAAAAGCTCTTTCATCCCAGGTTCATAAAAAGGAATCTCTTTTCTTTTAATTTGTTCTACAAGCTCATGATTAATATCTATCCCTGTTACTTTAAAACCACTATCAGCACAGACAAGTGAAAGAGGAAGCCCAGTCCTACCCATAGCAAAAACACTTATTTTCATATATTGCCTCTTGAAATTATTAAATTATCGCACCACTCTATTAAAAAAGGCCTTTTAATTCTTTCTTTTAAAGTATTATATGCTGTCTATTTTATCAAGTATCTCTTCTGTGAAATATTTTTGTAAAACAGTTATAGAAAACTTATCAGAATCTTTCAAGGCATTTGATTTGTATTCATCAAGAATCTTTTTATTTTTTATCAATTCTTGTATTTTTTCTCCAAGATGCTCTGTGTTTTTATATTTTATAGTAGAAGACTCCATCTCTTTTACCATGTTGAAATTATCTGGTACTATCATTGGTTTACCATATTGTATTGCTTCAAATACTGCAGCACTACCTTTTGTCAGTCCATAATACTCTTTTGTTACTCCTAATCCATATGATAATAGTTTTATTGGCAGTATTAGAAAAGCTACTGTTTTCATAATGTTGTTGTATTCTTCTTCAGGCACAAAGCTGTCGTAATATGTTATATTGTATCCTTTTTCTTTTAGCTCTTCACATTTTTTTAAGATTTTTCTTCCATAAACGCCTACAGGATATCCTAATAATATTAGCTTTGTTTTTTCATTATTTTTTTCAAATATTTTCTCGAATGCATTAATCACTGTTTCGTAGTCTCTACGATGCTCCTCTATTTGACCTGGTACTACAAACAATAGTTCATTGTATTTTTTTTCAGCAAGTTTTTCATCTATTTTTTTGTCATGAAATCCAAATGGTATTTTAAACACAGGTTTCTTATAATTTGTTTTTTGTTTTACGTAGTCTTTTATTGGAGGATAAATAACATTTATACCATCAAACTTTGGTAGTACAAAAAACCTTACAAATATTTTACTAAGATTTGTATCAACGGTTCTAAAAATCTTTTTTAACTGTATTTCAGGTTTCATAGAAAACCACGAATTTACAGAATGTATGGTAAGAATCAGCTTGCATTTTGGTTTGAAACTTAGAAACCTTGGTAAATCCAGTATTGTTTCTTGTATTGTGTTAACGAAAAGCAAATCAATTTTTTCACTGCAAATTTTTTCAACTCTTTTTAAAAAACGACTTATACTTTCATTTTTTTCTTTTAAGATTATTTCATAATCATCTATATTTTTTATGTATGTTTTTAATTTTAAGAACAGATCCGATGTTGTAAAAATTGTTACATTTGTATCCTTGGTTTTTACTATTTTTGCAACTGTATACAAATATTTTGTGTGGTAGTGAAATTCAAGTATTCCAATGTTTTTTTTAACTTGCATCTATCTAACTATCCTTTTATTTCTCTAAGGTTTTTTACCATATCTTTTTTCTAACTAATGCGGATAATACTCCTAAGAAGTAAGATATATGGACAATTGGAAGTAACACTAATGCATATAAAACCAATTTTTTTTCTTTAAATCTATTTGCAAGATTACTTGATTCAACACATATAATGCCTGCATAACCAATAATTCCAATAAAAAGCAGCAAAGCATATAGTTCTAGACTAAATAGTGAGAATATAAATAAAGAAATGAAAAATAGCGCCAAACCATAAACTGGCCATAAATATATGTGACTAGTTAATCCATCAAAACCATGTTTTTTAATTATTGCGACTTTTGCTTTTGCCCATTTATAAATTTGTTTTATAAATGCTCGTATGTGGTTTTTTCGATAATGAACAACTTGTATCTTTGGTGAATATACTATCTTAAAACCTGCTTTTATAATCCTATAATTTAACTCTAAATCTTGCCCTTTGGCAAAGTTTTCGTCAAAGAAACCTACGTCTTCAAATACTTGTTTTTTTAAACAAAGATTACAGGTTGGTATGTGATCCACAAAACGTTCTTCTTCTATAAGAGAATGTTGAGTAGATGGGTTGAATCTACCACCACGGGCGATAGGAGACGTCATTATATAACCTATCATTCTTGCCTTTTTTGAACTATCTTCTGGTAATTTATCTGGTCCACCTACACCAACTACTTTTTCATTATGATTAGAAAAAACGTTTTTTATTTGACTTAGCCAATCTGGTGAAGGTATTGCATCTCCATCTATAAATACAATGTATTTGCCATTAGCTTTTTTAATTCCAAGGTTTCTTCCTGCCGCTGCATTTAGGTTTTCATTTTTAATAAGTGTAAATTGATGCTTTTCTTGTAGATTTTTTAAAAGTTCATATGTGCCATCACTACTCATCCCATCAATTACTGTTACCTCAAAATCATCTTTTATATCCTGAGAAAAAACACCTTCTAAGCATTTTTTAATGTATTCTTTTTCATTTCTAACAGCAATGATAACAGAAAACAACATTTATGATCACTTTGCTTTCCTTTCTAAAAGAAATGCATTTGCTTTTTGGTAATCCTCTAATGTTCCCACATCAATATGTGTACCCTTTATTTCGTTAAATAATACTTTTTTTCCATTCTGTATAAGAATTTTTATTGAGTCAGTTAATTGATATTCATCTTTAACACCAGGTTTTGTTCTTTTTATGGCATCAAAAATATCTGATTTAAAGATATAAACACCCATACAACCTAGATTACTTGGTGCTTTATCTTTAGATGGTTTTTCAATTATATCTTCAATTTTATTGTTTTTTCCTGGTTTTATAATTCCATGTCTAGTCGGATCTTCTATTTTAGCTACACCAATTGTTGCATCAGCATCTTGTTTTTTATGAAATTCTAAAATATCTTTTAAAAATGTTTTTGGGTAGAAAAAGTCATCACCAAGAACCACTAAAAATGGTTCGTCACCAATTATATGTTCTCCTGAACCAACTGCTTTTGCAAGACCATTTCTATCATCCTGAACCACATATGAAATATTTACTCCCATTCTTTTTCCAGAGCCAAGATAATCAAGTATTGCATTTTTTCTCCATCCGACAACAACGGTGATATCAGTAATACCTACTTCTTTCATCGCTTCAATTACATATTCAATTACTGCTTTATCACCTATCATCATAAGTTCTTTTGGAATCGCAAGCGTAATCGGATGAAGTCTAACGCCAAGACCTGCAGCAGGTATTAATCCTTTCATTTCTTACCAACACACCCCTTCATAAATTTTTGCGGTTTTTTTTGCTTCAAGTAATCTTCTTCCATCAATAACAATTTTGCCTTTATAATCTAATTTTTTAAATTCATCCCATGCTGTAGCAATAATTACTGCATCGACATCAAGGGCATCTTTGGCGCTATCGCAATAAATAATATCTGAAAAAAGTTTTTTAAAATTATTAATTGCTTTTGGGTCGTATGCTTTTACATTTGCTTTTTCTTTTAATAATTGTTTAACAATTGGAATTGCTCTGCTTTCTCTTATATCATCGGTATTTGGCTTAAATGCTAAACCCAAAATTCCAATTGTTTTACCATTAATTTGCGGAATATGTTTTTTTAGAAGTTTAATAAGTCTTAGTGGTTGTTGTTCGTTGATTTTTACTGTACTTTGTATAATTTCAGGTTTTTCATTTTCTTTTTTATACCATGATATAAGCGCATCCAGATCTTTTGGAAAACATGATCCGCCCCATCCAATTCCTGAGTCAAGAAATGCTCTACCTATCCTTTTATCAAGACCCATGCCATCTGCAACTTCATAGGTGTCTATTCCTAATTTTTTACATATATTTCCAATTTCATTTATAAAAGATATTTTAGTTGCAAGAAATGCATTACTTGCATACTTAATCATTTCAGCGGTAGAAAGTGAGGTTTCAATTATCGGGTATGATATATTTTCATATAATTCTTTAAGCGTATTGCTGCTTTTTTCATCATATGCTCCGATTACAATTCTATCGGGTTCAAGAAAATCTTTAACAGCAATTCCTTCTTTTAAAAATTCAGGATTCATTGCAAGACCAAATCCAGTGCCTGCTTTTTTTCGTGAATGTTTCTCTAGTATTGGTAAAATAATATCTTTTGTTGTTCCAGGAAGAACTGTACTTTTTACAACAATTAAATGCCAGCCTTGTTTCTTTTGAATCTGTTTTCCTACTTCTTCCGCAGATTTTTTTATATATGATAAGTCTAGACTAAGATCACTTTTCGAGGGTGTCCCTACACATATAAATGTAATATCACTGTTTTCTATTGCAAATTTATAATCGGTTGTTGCTTTAATTTTGTCTTTATTTTTAGATAAAATTTCATCTAATCCTTCTTCATAAATTGGTGAAATTCCTTTGTTAATCTTTTCTATTTTATTTTTGTCAATATCTACACATATAACATTATTACCAAGTTTTGCAAAACATGCCCCTGTTACAAGCCCAACATAACCGGCTCCAATAATTGATATTTTCATCAAAACACCCATTACAAAACATCATATAAATATTTAGGGTATAATATCACAATTTGATAACTAGTGAATCTCTAATTGCTTTTCTTATGGCCTCATCAGATGATAAGCTTGCCTGCCAGCCAAGTTTCCTCATTTTTTCTGTTGAAAGTTGAAATCGTGGGACATCACCAGCCCAACCACGCTTACCACCAGTATATTTAAATTTTACATTTTTAAGTTTTTTTTCTTCAACTACCATTTCTGCGATACGTGTAACTGTAGTATTGCTGTCGACACCAAGATTAAACAAGTTAATTTGTTCATTTGAATGTTCAAAACCAAAAAGTATCCCATCCACTAATTCTGTTACATATAAGTATGGTTTCTGTTGGTTGCCATCTCCAAGAATTTCTAGTTCTTTTGGGTTTTTTTCTAGTTTATCTATAAAATCAACTATTACTCCATGTGTCCCCCTGATTCCCACTACATTTGCAAAACGATAAATCCAAGCTTGAAAACCAAAAGTTCCGCAAAATGAGCTAATTAAACCTTCCGCACCTAGTTTTCCCGCACCATATAATGATATTGGAAGTGTTGGTCCATAGTTTTCTGGAATATCAATATTTGGTGTTTCAGCGTATACAACGCTACTACTTGAAAAAACAATTTTTTTAATATTATTTAGTCTCATTGCCTCTAAAACGTTATATGTAGCAATTGGTCCTTGTTCTAGATCCAATCTTGTTTGTTTTTCCCCAAGTCGTACAAAGGGGTTTGCAGCTATGTGAAATACTACATCATGATTTTTAATTTCTTTTTTTAAGGTTTTTAAATCAAGTAAGTCTGCTTTTATAAATTTGAAACTAGGGTTGTCTAAATGATGTTTAATGTATTTTGTTTCACCAGAGCTTAAATTATCAAAAACAGTAACATTATGTCCCTCAGAAATTAATTTGTCAACTAAGTGACTACCGATAAAACCTGCTCCGCCTGTGACAAATGCTTTCATAACTTTCATTCTTTTCCTTTTTTTGGTTTATACTAGAATTACTTAAGTATTTTTTCTTTTGAGGCTTATAGAATTTTTTTAGCAAAATAATTTAATACAAACTTATGATTATCATATTTAATAGGATGTAAAATTATGAGTCAAATTCATCGTGAGGGTTTAACGTTTAAATGGATTACGAAAGATCATGAGATAACAGTTGGTTTCAAACGTGTAGGTCATGGTAAATGTAGTATTTGTGGCACGCGTATTCCTCGCGGTAACACTATTTGTGATAAATGTTTTGAACAAGAAAAAAATGTTAGTAAAAAATAAAAAAAAATTAGAAAAGTAAATTACTTTTTTTTATATTACTGATTAACTTTGATAAGTCTAAAAACAGTTTTATAATTTTTTTATGTTTACTGCTTTAACGCCTTTATCTGATTCTTCAGTTTCAAATTCTACGCTGTCGCCTTCGTTTAAGAAGACTCCTGCTGGTACGGCTGATCTGTGTACGAATATATCTTTTCCTTCTTCGCTTTCTATAAAGCCGAATCCTTTTCTTGCATTATACCATTTTATTTTTCCATTCATATATTTTTTTCCTCCTTATATACTACCGGAGTATTATTTTTGGAGGGTAGATTATGGCATGTTTTATATAGGTTTCTATGGCTTTCTTCTTAACATATTGGTTTTAAATAGGATTATTTTATAAGGTAGAAGATATGGATATTCAGCTTGCTAGTGAAATAGTATGGATGATAGCCCTTGCGTTTTATGCATTTAGTGTTATTTTAATTACTAAACGATTTTATGATTATTTCGTTGGCAAAAAACATATGAATAAAAGTGTTGCTGTGTATTATAATCGTAAGTTTATTCATATCTTTGCAGGTGGTTTTGTAGTTCTTGCTGTTCCTTTTGTTTTTGCAGAACCTTATTTTCCTTTGCTTGCAAGTATTCTTCTTACTATTATTATGCTTGTTTTTCATAAATCTGGTCATATTTTGTATTGGTTTCAAACTGATGATAATGTTAGTGATGTAAGTTTTTGTCTGATGTGGGGGGTTGCAATCTTTGTTTTATGGTATGTTTTTGGTACCCCCTGGCTTGCAGTAATACCCGCTGCTTTTATCGCATTTGGTGACGGTGTTACAGGTCTTGTTCGTAACTTTGGTTTTAAGGAGCGTAGTAAGCATCCGATAGGTAATATCTATATGGCTTGTGTTTGTATTCCTATTGGTTATTATTTTGGTAGTCTTTCAAATATTCCTGGTATGGCTTTGTGGGGTATTCTTGCAGCAGTTGTAGCAACTTTTTTGGAAAGATATGAAATTGGGCCTATTGATGATAATATACTGATTACTATTGGCTCTACAATTATTTTGTTTATTGGTGCAATTCTTGGTTCAGCCTAGTTTCATAGAAAGGCTTTTATGCCTGTTTTTTTACTACCTGGGCTTATGAATAGCGTTGTTGATGTCAAAAAAAAGGTAGAAGAATGTAATATTAATTGGATTCAACTTCATTTCACTGATATTATTGGAAGATTGCGTGTTCTACACTTGCCTGTTTCTAGTTTTTTTGAAAGTGTTGTTGATAACGGCGTTGGTTTTGATGGGTCTAGTGTTGGTTTTGCAAAGGTAGAAAAATCTGATATGATTGTTAAACCTGACCTTGAAAGTTTTCTTGTTTTACCTCATGAGCAAGGTGAAGCTCGTTTTATAGGTGAAATCTTTGATAGTTCAGGTAAACCTTTTAATTCATGTCCTCGTAGTATATTAAAAAAAGCAATAATTTTTGCTAAAAACCAAGGTTTTGACAAAGTTATGTTTTCTCCTGAACTTGAGTTTTATTTATTAAAAGAGCATGGAGATGAAGAACCTAAAATTGTTGAGCAGCAAGGTTATTTTGCACCGCCTTCCTTAGATGATTGTAAAGTTTTTCGTAAAACTATGTCTGAGCATTTACTTAGTTGTGGTTATCCTGTTAAGTATCATCATCATGAGACAGGTTTGTATCAACATGAAATAGAAATTAAAGAGCTTGATGCACTTGATGCTGCTGATTATTGTATTTTTTTCAAATATTTAGCGCGTGAGGTTGCAAATTTATTTGAGTTACTTGTTACTTTTATGCCTAAACCATTTTCTAACGATGCAGGTTCTGGTACTCATGCCCATATTTGTTTTTATAAAAATGGTAAAAACATGTTTCAGGATGATTCTGATAAGTATCGCTTGAGTCAGACTGCCAGGTATTTTATCGGCGGGATTTTAGAGCATGCACGTGGAATGGCAGCAATTTCCAATCCTACTCTTAATTCTTATAAACGACTTATTCCTAATTTTGAGGCACCTGTTTATATTGCTTGGGCGCAGTATAATCGTAGTAGTCTTGTACGTATTCCAGCTAGAAAAAATGTAGATGTTGAGGTGCGTAACCCTGATGCAGCGGCTAATCCTTATCTTTTGTATTCTGCGATGATTCATGCAGGCCTTGATGGTATTAAAAAGAAAATTGAGTATGCGCCCATTTCTGAGAATATTTATAAGATGAGTGAAAATGTTTCAGATTTGAAAATAAAAAAACTTCCTACTAATCTTAATGAGGCACTTATTGAACTTGAGTCAGATGATGTTATTAAAAAAGCAATTGGTAAAGAAACAGTTGATATGTTTATAAAGTATAAACAGAAGGAATGGCAGCAGTATATAGGTGAAACTACTGATTTAGAATACAGGCTTTATTTCCATTGTTAAAAGGAATTCTGATGATTAAAAAATCAAAGGAAGAATGGAAAAAAGAGTTAACACCTGAAAGATATCATATCTTACGTGGGGGTGGTACTGAAAGGCCTTTCACAGGTAAACTTTTGAAGAATAAGGATTCTGGAACATATATCTGTGCAGGCTGTTCAAATCCTTTGTTTTCTTCTGATACAAAGTTTGATTCTGGTAGTGGCTGGCCTAGTTTTTGGGATGTACTATCAAAAGGTAGTGTTGAATTAAAAACTGATTATAGCTTTGGCATTAATCGCATTGAGGTTGTCTGTAGTAATTGTGGTGGTCATCTTGGTCATGTTTTTGATGATGGGCCAAAACCTACTGGTAAGCGTTATTGTATTAATTCAGGTAGTCTTGATTTTATAAAAAAATAAATAGCTTATTTTTTACAGGAAAAAAACTTATTTTTCTCTAAATATTTCTGATGATATTCTTCTGCAGGATAGAATTCTTTTGCAGGATTTATTTCTGTTAAGATTTCTTTTTTGTATCTATGTAATTGTTTTTGTTTTGATTGTTCTGCTATCTTTTTTTGTTCTTCTGAATGATAAAATATTACTGATCTATATTGTGTTCCTATATCCGGTCCTTGTCTGTTTAGTTGTGTTGGATCATGTATACTCCAAAATATCCCCAAGAGTTTTTCATATGATACAATAGATGGGTCATATGCTATCTGAATTACTTCTGCATGTCCTGTTTTATCTGTGCATACTTGTTCATATATAGGATTTTTTGTTTTTCCACCCATATATCCAACTGTTGTCGAGTTTACACCTTTTATTTTTTGAAATGCGGCTTCTACACCCCAAAAACATCCTGCTGCAAATGTTGCTTTTTGCATTTTTTTATCACTTTTTTGTCTTCTTCTTTTTTTCTAGCTGTTCTTGTGAATAAAACTTAGCTTTGCAGTTTGGGCATACAATGGGTGATTCATCTGAACATCTAACCCATCGATGAGCACAAAAAGGACAGTTTTCTTTTTTTATTTTTTTACCTCCAAATGTAAAATATTTCTTTAATATTTTAATTCTTTGTATTATTTTATTTGAAGAAATATGGATATTTTTAAAATACGAAATAAATATATGTTGGTAGAAAAATTTAAATAGAATATGATTGTTATTATTTTTTAAAATTTATTAAATATCGGTGATAAAATGGTGAAAGGAAATATAAAAAATCGTATGTTGTGCGGACTTGTTATCATGGCTCTTGTTATGAGCTGTGGTGTTAATGCCGCAACAATAAAAAAAGATGCTAATGACCAAGATGAGGCAAATATCTCCACGAGTACTACTATGACAACAATTAACTTAGGAACCATATATTGCGAGCAGAGGGACGGAACATGTTATGTTAATATAGAACTAACGAGTACTGAAAAATATATTGACTTAGGTAGGTCCGGAGAAAATATTAAATTTACTGCGAAATATGTGTTTATATTACCTGGATCAGCTGATGATGCTTGGGCGCAGATGTGGTATTGGGATGGACAAACATCGATTGCAGATAAACACGATGATATACAACAACCTTATGAAGATGGTACTATTGAGGTTGAGCGTGATTGTTATGATGGTGATAACTTTAACATTTATCTAAAAGGTTATTGCAGTGATTGGTATGGTATAAATCATGAAGACAATGAAGCAATAGTAACGATTCATACAAAACTTCCTGTACCTAAATTATCTGGCTCTGGGGAAATCAAAGGGACAGGTTTGAAAGAAATGTCACCAACAAGTGTTGGACAGGATGTTCAAATCTGGAATTCCGGTGATCCCCGCTCAAGCGTTGCTTGGGGATACAGTACTGATCGACTGTATGGAGATTGGGATGTCTTCCCTGGCAGCAATTGGTTTAAAGTAGAACCCGATGGCGGAAAGCTTACACCAGAAGATGGAAAGCAATCGATACAGGTATGGATTACAATGCCGGAAGATGTAACATATGTAAAAGGATCTTTAAGAGTTTATAACACAAACAATCCTGATGATTATATAGATATTCCCGTTAGTGCTGAAAAGAAAGCAAAATCTATCTCTAACGTATTATTTAAATTACCTGATATATTCCAACTTATTAAGAGGGATTTGCAGTTTAAATAATCACTACAGTTGTTCAAAGAATATTAAACAAAACTTATAAAAACCTATATAAAACCCTCTCATTTTTTATTTTTTGTATTTTTAAGCTCAATTCAACTAACGTAATGAAATTTTATTTATTTGATTACTCAGCTCGCCCATTTTTCATCATCTTTTAAAGCAGCATTCAGAAAAAATTTTTTGCTTACATCATCGTAATCAAACACAATAAGACTACAAGTTAGTATAAAAATCTTTTTTATTGTTAAACTGTTTTAATTCTTATCTAAAATCCTTTTTATAACCTTTTTAAGTCTTTTTCCATTGTTTTGTGTAACCCAAAGACATGTGTCACCCCTTTGCTATTAGGGGTCTTGACCAAAAAACCCTTAAACAACGAGGTGACACAAATGTTTGTATGGCATGGAGAAGTATATATAGATAAGGCAC
>Ga0105099_10001606_pt1 | contig 13962 bp, 13 predicted proteins | sample PPLLak3cmMay2015_2_FD_79138 | JGI IMG/M metagenome (GOLD analysis project Ga0105099, IMG submission 79138) | Freshwater sediment microbial communities from Prairie Pothole Lake near Jamestown, North Dakota, USA - PPLs Lake P8 Core (1) Depth... | ecosystem: Environmental > Aquatic > Freshwater >...
CCTGCTTTCTCAGAGAGCAGGGGCCTTTTTGTGTTTGATCCAAGGAAGAAGCCGGTTCAGAGCAGAGAGGCGTCTTCCTTGATGATCTAGTGCTTATTGAGTCTTTTCGGTGTAGATGATGCAGTCGATTACTGCATCTACTCGGCGGTTCTTCTGTCTTCCCTCAGCAGTTTTGTTCGAGGCAATCGGTTTCGTGTAGCCGTAGCCTTTTGTTGAGAGACGCTCTGGTTCAATCCCGAATTTTTCGATCAGGTAGTTCCGGACACTGTCGGCGCGTCTTTCAGAGAGTTTGATATTGTACTTGTAACTACCTCTGTTGTCAGCATGTCCTTCAATAACTGAGTTTGTATTCGGGTATTTTTTTAAGAATTCAGCAACCTTGCTTATTACTTCATGGTATTTTGGCTTAACGTCTGACTTGTCGTAATCGAACTCGATCTTCAGGGTCATGCAGATTTTTTCAGGCACGGGCTCCGGTTTAGGCGCAGGTGCTGGTGGCGGACAGACAGGAGGTGCCGGTGCGGGTTCTGCTGCTGGAGGCGGAGGGCATACCGGAGGCGCCGGCTTTTCGGCTGGCCCAAACAGAAAGGTTACGCCAAGTGAGGCTTCCCAGTTGAACATCAGGTCGCTTTCCCTTTGCTGGAAAGCAGTCGATTGGCCTATGAACTCGCCAGCCTCTTTCCCATTAAAAATGAACAGTTGACGAACGTCTGTCCGGAGTGCAATGGAATCGGTGATAAAGTACTTCAGACCGCCACCGATATTTGCGGTTGGGGAATAGTTCGTATGGTTAGTATTTTTGTACTTGACCTGTGTTGCTCCGCCGCCCAAGGCCAGATAAGGAACCAGTTTTTTGGCGGGCATGAAGTTGTAGAGGAGGTCTAATCGATAGGACCAGGCATTAACATTGCCGAAACCTCTGGTGGACTTGGTGGGTACAAAGTTTAAAACACCTTCAGCCTCGAAATTGTTGGTGAAGTCATACCCAAGTCTCAGTCCGTAAACAGGTGCTGCGTGAAGGCCTTGTGAGCCATCGAACAGGTATCCACCAATGTGTGGCGACAGAGAGACTGCCCCGGCACGTTCTCCTGCTAAGAGCGGTGAGGCTGTAAGTGTAGCGACAAGAGCAAACAGTAGCGGAATTAAATACTTTTTCATTTGTTCCTCCTTTTGAAGTCAATGCCTTTTGGAACGGCAACCATGATGGTACTTGAAACTAAATGGGCATATGGGGGCTAATAAGGTTTATTGAAGATGTGTAAGTACGTTACCAAAATCTTCAAAATAATAGTCGCAATTAGTGATGTTGTCAACTAAATGGGACTTATTTTACGTATAGGAAAGGTAACTTTTTTGGGCTGATGTGTATTTACTGTCTTCCGTCTAAAATTTGGACACGAGAATTTTGCTACATTGTAATCGACTCGCTAACAGTTTTATGCCCGCGCCGGCGCGGATCTTTTTGCCTCGTATTGTTCTGGAATTACATGAAATTCCGTTTGTTCAGTCGCTTAACCTGTTTCGCTCAAGTTGTGACGAACCCGGTTGTAAGTCTTCAGCTGTTTTAGCGGAAGTGTCGATGGTAAGTATACTTGCTAGAGTTTTATTGAATGATGTTGGCCTTGAATGTTATGTTGATTGTCGTAAGATTGCCCTGTTCTGAAACAATAAATTTGCTCTGCAACGGTTCTATTGGAGACAGATAAAACCTGCAACGGACTGTTTTGCTGGTGCATTCAAATCTGTTGACCAGGTTAATCACGCGGGGTATAGTATTCAATTGCATTTTAGGTATTGCTGTTTGAAACCCCTGTTGTGGCGGGTTGCTGTACCACCTTGCACTGTCAGTGGTAATCAGATTTTTTGCCACGGCAAATGGTCTGTTTGCCCTTATTTGTTTTAAAATTTTGCTAGTGCTGGTGATTTGATGTCGATTGTGAATATGCGAAAACTGCCGCCCCAGAGTATTGAAGCTGAGATGTCAATTCTTGGCGGAATACTACTGGATAATGAAGCGATTAATCGAGTTCTTGATATTCTTGTTCCTGAGGATTTCTATCGAGAGTCTCATCGAAAAATCATGAGGGCGATGATAGAGCTCAACGAGCATCGAGAGCCCTGCGATCTTATTACACTTACTACCATCCTGAAAAAAAGGGGAGAAATCGAGGAAGTGGGCGGTGCTCCCTATCTGACGACCCTTGTGGACTATGTTCCGACCGCAGCCAATATTGCCTATTACAGCAAAATTGTAAAAGAAAAGGCCATTTCCCGAAACCTGATCACTGCTGCAACCGAAATCGTTACCGACGGTTTCGATGATCAAGCTGATATTGATGAGTTGCTGGATAAGGCGCAGAAAGCTATTTTCCAAATCTCCGAGAACCGGATCAATACGCCTTACTTCGCACTGAACCTTATCTTGAAAGATGCAATCAAGTATATCGGCGAACTCTATGAGAAGAAAGAGAGCGTCACGGGTGTTCCGACGGGGTTTATTGATCTGGACCAGAAGACTGCCGGGTTTCAGCGAGGAGACCTGATAATCATTGCCGGCCGGCCGTCCATGGGGAAAACCGCCTTTGCTCTGAACATTGCCCAATATGCCGCTGTTCATGCCCAACCAAGTTATCCTGTTGTTGTCTTTTCCCTTGAGATGAGTAAAGAGCAACTCGTGACACGCCTCCTCTGCTCTGAGGCACGAGTGGATGCCAGTCGTCTCCGCACCGGCCACCTTGTGGAAGGTGATTGGGACAAGATCATGCGTGGTGCGGATAAGCTCTTTGAAGCAAAAATTTTCATTGATGATACACCGGCCATTTCTGTTATGGAGATGCGGGCCAAGGCTCGCAGATTAAAAGCGGAACATGGCATTGGAATGATCGTTGTCGACTATCTCCAGCTGATGAGGGGCGGGAGTTCTCCGGAGTCGCGACAGCAGGAAATCTCAGAAATATCTCGTTCGTTAAAAGCCCTGGCAAAAGAATTGTCCGTGCCGGTCGTGGCGCTTTCCCAGCTGAATCGCGGCCTCGAAAGCCGTACCGATAAACGGCCGATTATGAGCGATCTCAGGGAGTCCGGAGCAATAGAGCAGGATGCTGACATAATAATGTTCGTGTATCGGGACGAGGTTTACAATAAGGAAAATCCTGACGTGAAGGGAAGAGCTGAGATCATCATCGGAAAGCAGAGAAACGGTCCCATCGGAACGGTTGATTTAACTTTCCTCGGTGAATTTACCCGATTTGAGAATTGTGCGGTTCGCTCTGAATATTGACAGCCGTAGAGTAATTACACCTAGATTGCAAAGACGAGGTACTCATGATAGATACAACGGCGCGCATCAGTTCTACCGCACTGATTGAGGCTGATGTGGAGATCGGTCCCAATGTTATCATTGGTGACCATGCCAGAATCGGAAGCGGTACCAAAATAATGGCGAATTCAGTTGTCGGGCCCTGGACGAAGCTGGGAAGTAACAATATACTTCATTATGGCGCAATTATCGGGCACGATCCTCAGGACTTTGGCTACAATGGCGAGGAAACGTACCTGGAGGCAGGGAACGGAAACTGTTTCCGTGAGTATGTAACGGTTCACCGCGGCAATCGGGAGGGGACCAAGACCCTTATCGGTGACAATAACTATTTCATGGTTCAGTCCCATGTTGCGCATAATTGTATCGTGGGTAACGATACGATCATTGCCGGCGGGTCCCTTCTTGCGGGTCATGTCACCATTGACGATAAAGCGATAATTTCCGGTAACTGTGTTGTGCATCAGTTCTGCCATATTGGTACGCTTGCCATGATGAGAGGTCTTTCCCGAACTTCCCGGGATGTGCCTCCTTTTTGCATTATGGATGAGACCCATACAGTGAGAACCATAAATCTTGTCGGACTTCGCAGGAATGGTTATGATTCAACACGCGTGCGGGCAATCAAGAACGCATTCAAACTTCTTTTTCGTTCAGGTCCCAATATGAAGGAAAATGTGGAACGCGCAGAGTCTGAGCTGGAAATAACGGCTGATGTTCGATATATGCTTGATTTTATCAAGAGCTCGAAAAGAGGGGTGTGTTTCGGTCGAAGCAGGGCCGGCACTGATTTTGATTAGGGGAAAGGTGAAATGAAATGACTGTGTTTAATCCATTGCGGACTCTGCCGGGTCCAGCCGGTTATGGTAAGGGTGATGTCTTTGTCCTTTTCGGTGAGCTTTTTGGTCGTGGCTATGCAAATGGACTTGTGGATGAGGCCCGCAAATCGGGGATGACGATCATCGGCATAACCATGGGAAGGCGCGAGACAGATGGCTCGCTCCGGCCTTTGAATGACCAGGAAATAGTCGAGTCCGAAAAGGTGCTCGGAGGTAAGATCATCAATATTCCCCTTGAGGCAGGGTTCGATATGGACCAGGCAGAATCGGGCATCGCTCCCGTAGATCAGTTGAAGGGGATCAAAACCGACGGATGGGAATCGGCTGTGCTAGACTGGGAAGCAATTGAGCAGTCCAGAAGCGCGGGCCTTGCGCGATTTACCTCAAATCTTGCCAAGGTCATGGCCGTGATGGATTCACTGATACCCGAAGGTGTCAATGTCCTTTTTTCCCACACCATGGCGGGTGGAATTCCCCGGGCCAGGATTCTCATGCCGGTTCTTAACAGGATATTCAAGGGGCAGGGTGAGCGCTTTACAGCCTCCAAGGTTTTCTGGGGAACTGACCTTGGAAAACTCTGCAGCACCTGTTTTGATGAGGTAACTGCCAACACCTTCCAGCACCTGATTGATTTTTCCCAGCCTATTCGCGAGCGGATTGAATCTGCAGGAAAAAAAGTAGCCTACACGGCCTATGGTTACCATGGTTGCGAAGTACTTATCGGAGATGTCTATACCTGGCAGTCCTATACCCCCTATCTGCAGGGGTGGGCAAAGATGCGCCTTGAGGAAATTGCCGTTGCGGCGTGGGAAACGGGCGTGCGGGCTACCGTTTTCAACTGTCCGGAAATTCAAACCAATTCGAGTGCCCTTTTCCTTGGTGTGGAAATTTCCCTCTATCCCTTGCTTACAGCATTAAAGAAGGAAGGTGGCGGGGCTTGTCTCGACCGCATCACGGCTGCATGCAGCCAGCTTCTCAAGGAAGGAGCAACAATTGAGGACCTGCTGGCAGAAGCGGACCGGTATTTATCCGATGCCCTGCTGGAACCATTTCATGAGTTTTCAAACTGGCCTCACCATAATACGCCGGAGCAGGCGGCTCTCATGCTGAACAGTGCCACTTCGATGCTGGATATGAATGAAGATCCGAAAAACATTGTCTGTGCGGAGCTGTCAAGGGCCGTTTTTCAGGCTGTTGGCCGGCTGATGAACCGGACTTCCTGGGAACCGGGTGCGCCGGTTTTCTGGTTGAACCACGATATTGTTGCACGCGAGCTGGTTGCCGTCGGGTAAGCCTCGAATCGGCAGTTGCTGGAATTATGAAATGGTCTGCTGTGCACCTTCATGTAGGGGCAGGCACAGGGGCCTGCCCTGATTGGGCGGCCACAGGTGGCCGCCCCTACAAGTTTTGTAACACTGGGTTAGATAAGGCTGGAGCTCTGATGCCCAAAAAAGTACTTTTGGTTGATGATGCCGCGATGTTTCTTGAGATCCAGAAGGATTTTCTCAAGATGTCGAGTATCAGCGTCCTCTGTGCGAAGGATGGCCTGGAGGCCCTTGAGAAGACCAGGATTCTGCATCCTGATCTGCTGGTAATGGATTTACATATGCCAAGGATGAGTGGTGCGGAGTGCTGTGCAGCCATTAAAGCTGACCCGGCACTTTCTTCCATTCCTGTCATCATGGCCACGAGTGCCGGGAAGGCTGACGATCACGAGCTCTGCGCAAAAGCGGGGTGCGACGGATTGTTGACAAAACCGTTCGAAAGGGGACTGTTCCTCGATACGATCCGTCGATTCATCCCCGAGTTGGATCGCAGAGAGGCTCGGATACCGTTTCGGTCTGCGATCCGGTTTCAGGCGTTTCGCGTCACCATGACAGGAACCATTCTGGATTTGAGTGCTCGTGGTGTTTTTGTTGCGACAGAGTACGATCTCGATGTGGGAACGGAGGTTGTCCTTACGTTCATGCTCTCAGAAGTGAATGGTTCACTCGTACAGGCAAAAGGAGTGGTGCGCTGGAAAAACACTCCTGCTGAAAGAATCAAGGAAGAGTATCCCCCGGGATTTGGTCTCGAGTTTATCGCAATAGCCGGGGATTCGCTTTCAGCTTTTCAGCATTTCCTGGCAAAAAAAGGCGTGTGAGGATCACGGGTAAACGGTTTTACCGTACCAGTTTTGCCAGTTTCTTGAACTCGGGTGTCCCCGCCCTGTGCAGCAGTTGGAAAAGTATTGTTTCCGTGGAAGAAATAATTGCACCGGCTGAGGATGCCAACGCGAGGCCAATCTGCCAGTTCTCCTTTTTTCTGCTTACGACGGCATCGCTTGCCACATGAACATGATAGCCCTTTTTCAGCAGCTCCAGAACGGTCTGGAGGACACAGACGTGAGTTTCCATTCCGGTAATGATAATTTTCTTCCGAGCCGATTCAGTAATTCTTGCCAGCATCCCTTCATCACCACAACAGCTGAAACTCATCTTCTCCAGGGGGATGGTTGCGGCAGTCTCTTTTAGTTCCGGTAAAGTTGCGCCCAGGCCGGTCGGGTATTGTTCTGTTACAAGAACCGGAATGCTGAACTCGCCTGCTGCCTCAAGAAGAATGGAGATGTTGCCTTTTTTGACAGTAAGGATCTCCGGGTCCATGGCTTTGCACAGTTTCTCCTGGACATCAATTACCATCAGGAGTGTTGAACCGGGATCGATAAAAAAACGGTCAAGATGTTCCATCAAAAATTCCTCCGTTTCTTTCAGTCTGTTCGTGTAACGCTTTAATCCTTCTTTATTTCAATATCGAGTTCCTGGATCTTCTTCCTTAGGGTATTTCTGTTAATGCCGAGAATTTCCGCGGCTTTCACTTGGTTTCCCCTCGTCTTTTCAAGGACAAAACGAATGAGGGGACGTTCCATTTGTTCAAGTATCAGGCCGTAGAGGTCCCCCGATTCCATTTTATCCAGATTGTCGAGGCTTGATCGCAACTTCATTTCCACCAGGGCTTCAAGGGAAAGTTCCTCGTTGCGGGAAGTAGAGGTGCTATTCGACCTGAGTCCGGAAAAGTCGGAAACCGACAGGTGCGGGTCAGAGCAAAGGATAACCGCTCGTTTGATGGTGTTTTCCAACTCTCTGACATTGCCCGGCCAGGAATAAGATGACAGAAGTGTGAGGGCCTCCTGGGTACACTGCTTTGTTGGCAGTTCCATTTCCGAGCAGGCTTTTTTCAGGAAATATTCTACGAGCAGGGGGATATCTTCTTTACGTTCCCGTAATGATACGAGATGGATCGGGAGAACATTCAGCCGGTAGTACAGATCTTCCCTGAAAGTCTTTTCTCTGACACTTACCTCGAGATCCTGATTTGTGGCGGCTACTATGCGGGTGTCAACGGTGATGCTCTGGTTGCCGCCTGTCCTTGTTACTTCTTTTTCCTGCAGGACGCGGAGAATCTTTGCCTGAAGATCAAGCGGCATATCGCCGATTTCATCCAGGAAGATAGTACCGCCGTTTGCCTGTTCGAACTTTCCCAGTTTTCTTTCAACCGCTCCGGTAAAGGCACCTTTTTCGAATCCGAAAAGTTCACTTTCCAGGAGTTCTTTCGGGATGGCTGCGCAGTTGATGGCGATGAATGGCTTTCCAAGTCGCTTTGAGTTAAAGTGAATAGCTCGTGCGATCAACTCTTTCCCTGTACCCGATTCGCCCTGAATCAGCACAGTAATGTCACTTGGTGCAACCTTGCCGATGGTTTTGTAAATCTCTCTCATGGCCTGGGAATTGCCGATAATGGTCTTCTCCAGTTGATAGCGGTCTTTGAGTTCCTCTTTCAAAAGAGATACTTGGGAAGTCATCTCCCGTGCTTTGTCGATCTTTTCGATGATTGCGTCGATTACATCCAGGTCAAAGGGTTTGGTAATGTAGTCGTATGCTCCCCGCTTCATTGCTTCCACGGCATTTTTCATGCTCGCTTCTGCTGTCATTATGACAACAAGGAGTTCTTTTTTCAGTTCTCTGATCTGATCCAGCAATTCAAGTCCGGACAGCCCGGGCATCTTTATGTCGAGGATGGCCATGTCATAGTGCGAGGACTGAATCATTCTCAGGGCCTCATCACCATCCCTGGCAAGGTCGACGCTGAAACCTTTTCTTTTGAGGGCTTTGGAGAGGACCCATCTCATGCTTTCTTCATCATCGGCTACAAGAATTTTATTGAGTGACATATGTTGTTTCCTTCTGATTTTATGGTTTCAAAGCGAATTGAACCGTTATGAGCTCCAGAGACCACTGAATTGTCTATGTATGACTGAATGAAAGACTTCTTATCGAACAAGAGGAAGCATAACGGTAAAGTTCGATCCCTTGCCCGGCTCCGAATCTACTCTGATCATGCCGCGATGTTCGTTAATAATTTTATTGCAGATTGCCAGTCCTAACCCGGTTCCTTTCGATTTTGTCGTAAAGAACGGAGTGAAGAGATTTTCAAGAATTTCTTTCGAAATTCCAGGGCCGTCATCGACAACGTCGATAACGACCATGCGAGAAAACTGCTCGCCCTTTTTGGTCATACTGTAGTCTGAAAGAACTCGCGTTACTATCCTAATCTGGCCGGAGTCATTGATTGCCTCAACAGCGTTTTTGATGAGATTGAGGAAAAGTTGCGTGATAAGCGCCTCATCTGCCAGAATAGGCGGTATGCTGAGATCAAAGTCCTGAATAAATGCAACATTTTTTGTAACCGCTGCCCGTTTTTGCAGGGTGACAATATCTCCGATCAGCTGGTTTATGTCCACGTGGGCCAGTTCCAGTTTTCGCGGGGTCGTAAGGCTCAGAAGTTCTTCCACTATCCGGTTTACGCGCCCAACCTCCTTTTGCATTATGGAAGTGTACTCTCGGAGTTCACTTCCGTCCGGGAGTTCCCGCTCAAGCAGTTGTGCCGCCCCTTTGATGCCTCCGAGCGGATTTTTTATTTCATGGGCAAGACCGGCAGCGAGGGTTCCCAGTGTCGATAGTCGATCCGCCTGACGGACGGCATCTTCCAGTTCCCTGATATTGCTTATGTCTCGCAGGACGAGAACAATTCCGATGCTGTCCCCGTTTGCCAGCAAGAGGGGCGATGTCGTAGCATTGACAGGAGTTACATTGGGCCCCTTTTTGAGTACGACATTCTCATGGTCGGAAATTGTCATGCCGCTTTCCGATGTTTTGGCGACCATCTCCAGCAGCACATCTTCTCCTCGAAAGAATTCGACAAATCCGCTTCCTACTGCCAAGCGCCGTGAAATACCGGTAATTTCTTCTGCCGCAGGGTTTAGAAAGGTAATTATGTGCTCCCTGTTAAGAACGATAACACCATCGCCGACACTATCGAGCACATCTGCAAAATAGCCTTTCAGGCTTTGCCCACTTTCATTCATGTTCCACCAGGGTAAAAAAATCGTTTATGGCTTGACGGAGCTGCTGATTTTCTCCAATCGTGTTTACCTGTACGCGAAAACGGGCAGCACCTGGAAGTCCCTTTACGTACCAGGAGAGGTGTTTTCTTATTTCCGCTACGGCAGTTTTCTCTCCATAGAGTCTGCAGAGTTGCTCCAGATGGGAAAGCGCCGTGGCATGACGCTCCTCCTTGGTCGGGCCGGAAGGGATCTGCCCCGCAAGTCTCTCAATTGCTTCCCTGAAAATCCAGGGGTTTCCCATGGCACCCCGTGCAATCATAACTCCATCACAACCTGTTTGAGAAAACATGTCCACGACATCCTGGCTGGAAAAGACGTCACCGCTGCCGATAACCGGTATCGTGATGGCGTTCTTCAGTTCGCTGATCCTATCCCAATCGGCGTGATCGGAAAACATCTGCGCACGCGTCCGCGGGTGCAAGGTAACGGCATCGCATCCTTCTTCCTCAGCGATGCGGCCGATTTCCAGGAAAGATGGTTCAGCCGCATTCCAGCCCGTACGGATTTTTATTGTCAAGGGGCGGCTTGTGGCCTTACGTACCGAACGAATAATCTCGGCAGCCTTGAGGGGATTCCTGAGGAGTGAGCTGCCGGCTCCTCCTGAGACCACCTTTTTTACCGGGCATCCCATATTAATATCGATGAGATCGGCGTTTGCTTCAATCATGCGAGCCGCCTCGGCAAGGGAATCGGGATCATCGCCAAAAAGCTGAATGCCGAGGGGGCTGTCCTGCGGAGCGCTACGCAAGAGAGCCAAGGTATTTATTCCATTCCGCTTCAGGCCTTCCGCACTGATCATTTCGGTAAAACAGAGGGGGGCACCCTGCGCTCTTGCCAAAATCCGGAAAGGCAAATCGCTTATCCCTGCCATGGGTGCGAGGATAAGGGGGGGGGATATCAGAAGAGAACCGATGGTAAGGCTGGTACGCATTAAATATTCTCACGAAATAGTGCTATTGTGCCTAAATTTTAGGCATGATAGCACAGGGTACGAAAAAGGCAAGAGATTTGTTGTCTCCTTGGAAGGGGTTTTTCTTGTTAGCCAAAAGAGACTTTCGTCACCTATTCGATGGGTTAAGCTATTTTCATGGATCAGGAAAGCACTTGCCGCTATACTGTCCAAACGTAAAAAGGGGCTGGCAGGGTGGAGATAGTCAGGGCCATTCCGGTCGCTTGTTGCAAAAAATAGCTTTTTCAACTATTATTCCGTGATACACGTGCCAGAGTAAGTTTCCGGTTTTCCGGACACTGCCGGATGTGCAAACGCGGAAGGTCCTGATATTTCGATCACCGCGCAGTAGCAGTAGGGTTTTTATTATTGTCTGTTTTTATGGAGGATTGAGATGGGTCTGCTTGATGGTAAAAAAGCCATAATTTTTGGTGTTGCGAATGAAAAAAGTATCGCTTGGGCAATTGCTCAGGCTTTTAAAGAGGAAGGGGCGGAACTGGCCCTGACATATGCCAACGACGCAATTGCCAAGAGGGTATTCCCCTTGGCGGAAAGCATTGGTGTCACTCATGTTCTTCCTTGTGATGTGACGAATGATGACGATATTCAAAAGGTTTTTTCCGAGATCGGGAAGAAATGGGACGGAATAGATATTCTGATCCATTCCCTTGCCTTTGCAAACCGGGAGGAATTGAAAGGTTCCTTTCTCAATACAAGCAGGGCAGGATTTGCCCTTGCCATGGATATCAGTGCCTACTCATTGATTGCCCTTGCGAGGGAAGCGTACCCGCTTATGAAGGACAAGGGCGGGAGTATCCTGGCCATGACATACTATGCAGCTCAAAAGGTGTTTCCGAACTATAATGTCATGGGGGTTGCCAAATCCGCTCTGGAGGCAAATGTCCGCTATCTGGCCGAGGCTGTGGGAGTCGACGGTATTCGGGTAAACGCAATTTCAGCCGGACCGGTAAAAACCCTCGCTGCGGCCGGTGTCGGAGGCTTTCATCAAATTGCCGCGCATATCGAAGCTCGGGCACCAATGCGCTCTAACATTGAGCAGCGTGACGTCGCCAATGCCGCGTTGTTCCTTTCGAGCGATCTCTCTCGAAGGGTAACAGGGGGCGTCCACTTCGTTGACAGTGGTTATAATATTATGGGCATGTGATGGGGGATTCTTCCCTGATTGAACAGGAATAGGTTCTGGAAAGAGCTGTACACATTTTTCCTGGACCTATTCTCTTCTGTACGCAAACTATCTTTTAAACAGTATAATCAAGGGGCTTTCGTTGCGATGTCAGCCCTTTGCTGAGAAAGGACTTCACAATACGACAGCTCTTTGGCAATCTTGCCGGCCTGAAGCCAAGTCAACTGAGTGCCCTGGAAAGGCTCTATCGTCGCCGAGTTCCTCCTGCTGATCTGGTAACCCCTGAACTTGCCCTGCGTATGGCGGAGCTGTCTGAGGAAACCGGACGCCAGATCGGGGTGCTCATCAATCGAATCGGCCTGGTCGAATATGTCCTCGTGGGAGACGAACGCCAGCTTTATATCCCTGAGCTTACTGAATACCCCCTTGGGAAAAAGCGCCTGCGTGGCCTGAGGCTTTGCCATACGCACCTTAAAGGCGAGACATTGACCGAAGACGATCTTACTGATCTGGCACTACTTCGGCTTGATCTTATGGCAGCACTTCTCCTTGCGCCCGGCAAGAAGTCCTTTGCTATCCAGACTGCTTATCTCTCGGCCGATCTCAACAGTTCTGCACCCTGCCACATTGATGTACCTTGCCTGTTTGAACAATTCCAGATGGATGTCCTTGAATTTACCTCCTCGCTGGAGAGTTCCCTGGAAAAGAACATGCCGGTGGCTTTTGAGGTGCGAGGGAGCAGTGAGAGAGCTATCCTGCTCTCCGTGACCCGCTCGTCCGGCCCGGAGGTCCAAGACTCCATGGATGAACTGCGGGAATTGGCCAGGACTGCCGGAGTCGAGGTTATCGATGCCATTGTGCAGCACCGGCGCGAGCTGAATCCTCGCTATCTGATGGGTGAGGGTAAGATGCGCGAGGTTATCATCAGGGCGCTGCAGCTCGGAGCAACCCTGTTGGTCTTTGATCAGGAACTCTCACCCGCCCAGGTTCGTTCCATCTCGGAAATTACCGAGTTGAAGGTCATCGACAGGAGCCAACTCATCCTTGATATCTTTTCCCGCCGAGCCGTCAGCCTTGATGGGAAAGTGCAGGTTGAACTGGCCCAGCTGAAATATATCCTGCCCCGTCTTACGGGGCGTGGAGTGCAAATGTCGCGGCTCATGGGTGGTATCGGTGGGCGGGGGCCAGGTGAGACGAAGCTTGAGATAGACCGGAGACGGGTCAGGGATCGGATAGCCAAATTGGAGCGTGAATTGAAGGAGCTTTCTCGCGGGCGTGACCAGAGACGAAGGAAGAGGGTTAAGGCGGGTGTCCCCATTGTTTCCATTGTCGGTTATACGAATGCAGGAAAGTCGACGCTTCTCAATTCGCTCACCAAAAGTGCCGTGTTTACAGAGGATCTCCTTTTTGCTACCCTTGATACGTCAACACGCCGACTTCGTTTCCCTCGGGAGCGCGAGATAATAATTACCGATACGGTCGGTTTTATCCGGTCCTTGCCGAAATCCCTCATGGGGGCCTTTAAGGCGACTTTGGAGGAACTAAGGGATGCTGACCTGTTCCTTCACCTGGTGGATTGGTCAAACCCTCGTTTCGAGGAACAAATTAGCCAGGTTGAAGAAATTCTTGATGAATTGCATCTCTCGGAAAAGCCCAGACTCGTGGTTTTCAACAAAAGCGACCTGATGCCAGACCTGAAGAAAAGAGATCTTCTCGCTTTCATGAAAGCACGGCAGGCAGCCCGAAAGTATGGTGCCATCACCCTTTCCGCCAAAAATACCGCATCCATTACTCCGCTCCTTGATGAGCTGGAAAAGAGATTCTGGCCGCTGGAAGGCGACTGAACTTTCGCCTGGATATCATCAAACGCATCGAATCTGAAAGGTTTGCCGCACTATCTACCAGCCCTTTACCGTTGACAGTCAAAGAAATCTTATCTATACTTTCGCACCTGAAAAAGCCTCCCCTCGACTTCTGTCAAAGAGGTTTGCGAGGAAGGAAAAACCCATGAAAACAATACTTACTGCACTCTTAATCTGTCTGCTGCCATTGTCTGCGTCGGTCGCTGGAACTATCCCGAGGCAGTCTTCGCCGAAAATTGTCACCTTTGCTTCCGCTGCAACCGAAAAGGGCAAACCCGGTAAAAAACTTTTTAAAAATGCTTCCGCCCGTATTTCACTTTCTGACGAGAAGAGCCTCTGTAATGCATTAGAACTTCCCGCCAATGAGCAACTCGTTTTTGAGGACCCTTCCGATGGATTTATAGATTTCGAG
>Ga0105099_10001609_pt1 | contig 13943 bp, 10 predicted proteins | sample PPLLak3cmMay2015_2_FD_79138 | JGI IMG/M metagenome (GOLD analysis project Ga0105099, IMG submission 79138) | Freshwater sediment microbial communities from Prairie Pothole Lake near Jamestown, North Dakota, USA - PPLs Lake P8 Core (1) Depth... | ecosystem: Environmental > Aquatic > Freshwater >...
CCTTGAGCCCCGGCGTTTCCACTATGAAATTACACTCCCCGTCTGGCAGGTTTGGTGCATCTATGAGTTTTGCCACACGAGAGCCTTTCTTGCCCTTTCTCAGATAGATCCTAAAAGTCGATGCGTGAGCCACGATGTGGCCACCGACAGCCTTTGTAGGGTCTCCGAAGAACTGGGCCGGGTCCACCTGGACCTGATTCGTCACATAGACACAGAGATTGTTTGTATCAGCAAGCCTTGAAAGCGTATGCATGTGCTTGTTTATCTTCTGCTGACGCTCTGCAAGAGTCCCACGGCCTATGAATTCGGCCCTGAAATGAGCAGTCAAAGAATCGACAATGACAACCTTCACATTGAGATGCTCATCATTTATCAGGTCAACAACTTTTTCTGCCAAAAGCATCTGGTGGTCAGAATTGTAAGCCTTTGCGACCTTGATATTTGAAAGGACCTTGTCAGGGTCAAGGCCTGCGCCTTCTGCGAGCTGCTTTATACGCTCAGGACGGAACGTATTCTCGGTATCTATATAGATCGCAACAGCGGTAGGATCGCTTTTCTGGCAACTGACTGCAAGGATGTGTCCTACCTGGGTCTTACCAGAGCCGAACTCACCAAAACATTCAGTTATTGCATTGGTCTCAAAACCTCCGCCAAGCAGATCATCAAATGCCTTGCTACCTGTCGAAATCTTCTGGACCCGGCTACGCCTCTCAAGCACTTCAGAACCGGATATGAATCCCATCTTCAGAGAATCCCTTGATGCCTGAATCATCTTACGGGCAACCAGTTCAGTGACTCCTGCGTCCTCTACGAGCTTACCTAAAGATGCGACTGCAATACTCATAATAGTATCGTAACCTGCTTCTTTAAGTTTTTCAGCTGTCGCCGCTCCTACACCTGGAAGGTCAAATAGGTTAAGTTCCTTCTCTGGCTCAGGTTCTTTCTCTACCATCTTCTTAGATCTCTTTGTGCTTTTTTCATTTTCAGAAACAGGAAATATGTCCGCATCTGAATCATCGTGCTTTGCAGCTTCTACTGTCATTCAATACCACCTCATATTTTAAATTTTCTCAAAAGAACTCAGCAGCATCTGCTGTGCTGCTGAGAACTATATACTCGTAAGCCTTGTTGAGGACAACGACGGCTTTAGGAAGGTCCATCGCCCGTAACGAGTTAGAAGTCTTCCACTTATCGGTCTCCTTATCCTTATAAGAACGCTCAAAAGAGACACTCTTGACTTCTTTCTCCTGCCCGTCCTTCGTCGTTATAGTATTCCTCCAGACGGTCGCGCATATCGCGCCAGCCCGAAACTTCTTTTCAGGCAGATTTTTCCCAAATTCATTCAATTTTTCCATTTTTTACACCTCGAGTTCCTTGTCGGATCTTTTTTCAACCCGGAAATCCGCGACTGCATTTCGCAATGCCTCATTTTCCCGAGCCTCGATGCAATAGATAACACTTAGAACGTTTAAATAGCTCATCCGAGCATGTCCAGTGGAATGTGAAAACAGAAGAACGGCCTGAAATGGCTCTAAATGGTGAATAAAGACTGCACGAAAATATCCCGGATGTCTAGTGCACTACAGGAAAATAAGACTGAAAATGCACAATGCGATAAGAATAAAGAAAAATGCGTGTTCATAGAAAGCCCCTGTATGAAAAGGACCATGGAACCTCAACTTAAGCAGAGGATGAAGAGGCATTATGCCCTGAGTGGATATGGAATCTGACAATATGTGAGAGGCGTAGCCGAGAAGGAATGCTATTGAATAAAGCACTGAATCAGATATTATGAAAAGTATTGCCGGGAATAGTGCGATGGCAAAAAAAGAGTGGAAGAAACCACGATGCTCGAAGAATACTGATATTGGCCAGGCCATCTGACCCAATCTTGATTTAGGATGGTCAATGTCTGGAAAAGCTGCGCCGATCAAAAGGATGAACGCGAACAACAACTGATTCTCAGGGTCAAAGAATTTCAATGCAAATATCGCTACAAGAAAACCGAATGCGATATGGGTGCGGAATAGCATTTCAACTCCTAGTAATTTATAACCATTAATAAATACTCTTGGTTTGAAAAACATAAAAATATAAATAAGACAAAGACAGGCATGAATAGCAACAAAAGAAAATTTCGCGTCCAAAGGGGGTATTTCAATGATAAAGCTCACATATGAACAGATAGCTGCAAAGATAAAAGAGAAGACGGGCCTAAGCGAGCAAGAGATCGAACAGAGAGTGAAAGAGAAGCTCGACAAGCTATCAGGACTCATTTCTAAAGACGGCGCAGCACACATAATAGCGAATGAGCTGGGCATAAATGCGTTCGAAGACGTCACAGGGAAAGTAAAACTAGGAAAACTCATCGCAGGCATGAGAAACGTGGAAACACTCGGCAAGGTAAGACAGGTCTACGAGATAAGAGAGTTCACGACAGACAAAGGCAGCGGAAAAGTTGGAAGCTTCCTAATTGCAGATGACACAGGGATGGCACGCGTAACATGCTGGAACACGCAGACAGAGAAGATGACCGGTCTGAAAGAAGGAGACATAGTCAAACTCAAGAATTCATACGTAAAAGAGAACAACGGAAGGTTCGAACTGCACATGAACGACAAGGGTGAGATGCTCCTCAACCCTCCTGGCGAGACAGTCACTGTACCTGACAATGTGAAACAGGCACAGGCAGAAGTCAAGAGAAAAAAGATAGCTGAACTCGCAGAGAATGAGATGAACATAGAGATACTCGGCACAATAGTGCAGGTATTCGAGCCTAAATTCTTCGAGGTCTGCCCCAGTTGCGGCAAACGCGCCAAACAACGGGAGAACCAATTCGTATGCGAACAGCACAATGCTGTCGTACCTGACTATTCATATGTCATGAATGCCGTGATCGATGACGGCAGCGAGACTATACGTGCAGTATTCTTCAGGGAACAGGCAGAGAGGCTCATAAGAAAACCGAAAGAAGAGATAGTGCAATACCGACAGTTCAAAGAAAAATTCGACGAAGTCAAGATAGAACTCTTGGGACAGATGATAAAACTCAACGGAAAAGTGACAAAGAATGCGATGTTCGACAGGCTCGAATTCGTGGCAAGGACTGTCGACATGAACCCTGACCCGAAAGCTGAACTCGAGGTACTCAACAACAAGCTCGGAAACAAATAGATACCTTACCTTGGCATACAAAGAGAACACTCTAAAGATATTCTTGGGTTTTACGGTATTATTGTGTCTTCTACTGACACTCCTAGCGACAAAAGAGAGTCCTAAAGAAAGAACAGTCCTACTCAGCTTTGACGTAGAACCAATTGACGGAGAAAAAGACGTCCTAGACCTGATAAACATACTTGAACAGGAGAACATAAGCGCCACATTCTTTGTCACAGGAGAATATGCAAGGCAATATCCTGATGTGGTCAGGAAGATGAAAGGACAGGAAGTGGCTTGCCACGCATACACACATAAAAGACTTATATTCATGACTTATGAAGAACAGAAAAAAGAGATAACATCCTGCAGAACAATAATTGAAGCATTGACACACAAAGAAGTGACCGGCTTTAGGGCACCATACAACCTCGTCAATAAAGATACACTAAAAATATTGGAAGAAGATGGGTTTACCTACGATGCTTCAGTCATAAGCGGACTTAGAACCATTTTTCCGACACCGGAATCAATAGCAGAGATATATGTATCTAGCATATTCGGGATACCTCTAGAGGATGTTGTTTGGCTGCATTACGTTCATGTGCCTGACACATATTTCTATATACTAAAGAACAAAATAACTTTGTTCGAGTCCTACCTGTTCCATCCGCACCACATAATTAGGCAGAAACAAGGATTCTATGATTTCATCAATTATTTAAAAGCCCAAAACACAATATTTATAAACCACTCTGCAATAGTAAAAAAACTATGAGGGGGTTAAATCTTACAGAGATAACAGTCGTGCTCTTGGCAATAGCCATAACACTGATTCTTGCGGGCTGCTCGAACAGCTGCGACCCGGAAAAAAGCTATGAACAGAGGCAATTAGTGAAGACTGTTGAAATGTATGAAGACCAGCCATCTGTAACACAGGAAAGAATCGTTGTAGGAAAGAAATGCATAAGCAGAGACTACAGCGAGATGAACAACTCACGCTTCAGCCTGAGCATAGGACCAAAAGAATGGATAGACAAGAACCTTATCTTAGGGCAGACAAACTATGTAAGACGGGTCGTAAAGGTATACAACGCGCTTGATGAGATAGACACAATATATCTCGACAAGATATTCCTGTACGGCGGCAAAGAGATCAAACGCTCAAAAGAACCCATGATGTTCCTAGTAGACCCTAAAGCGACACGCGAACTCTATGTCGTGTGGAACACGCAATACGATCCTAAAAGAGATGTCACAGTAGACTTCACCAACAGCACAAAAGACCTCGGATACACGACAACGACAGCAGAACTATGCTACAACGAGACAAAGCTCGTCAACAAGACAGAATACAAAAAAGTATTCACAGGGACGAAACAAGAAGTCACAGGATACGACAGCTATGTCAAAGTGAAACTGAAGAGGGAGTGCTAAGAGTTCTTGTTATTGATTATGGTGTCGGCAATATAACCGGAAGCGATAAAGCCTTCTCAGAAACAATACCTGCGTAATCAACATCATCTATTCCTATCTTCTTGACACCCACAACGACAAACTTCACTGAACGGACAGAGTCAATACTTTCAGTAGAACCACATAAATCAGTGCTGAAGTCAGCTACAGGCGCGCGTATGACTGTGTTGCCTGTCCCAGAAGACGTCGCTGGAGAAGCCCAGACAGAGAGACCGTCCTCTTTCTTCACCGAGATATCAAAGTCAACAGCAGCAGAATCAAAGCAGTATATCTTATACTGCAGGTTATCCGATATCTCTTTTTCCATTTCAGAACCATCCAGATTGTAATTCAATGGCTTTATCTCTATAACGACATCAGTATCTTGAACACCTGCAGAAACTATCTCTGCAATCCCTGTAGGAAGGTCATCTTTAGCAGATTCCTCAGAAGAGTCTGCGACGGTGAATGACGGACTTTCCGCACCTGTAGAATCAGTGGCAGTTATAGCAAATATGTAATATTGCCCGTTCTTCAGTTCCGGAATCACGTAGAAATAAATATTCTCAAAAACAGAGTAATAAAGCTGATTCGGCTTCAAAACGGTCGTGAATGAGCCGTCATCTAGCGCGACATCATCTACATTCAGGGAAGATTGCACCAGATATGCAATCGGACAAGTGAATCCGTCCAGGATACACTTAGGCTCAAGGATGGAACTCTTCTCTATATCCCTATCCTCTGCCGTCGATATATCAATAGTCAGTCTCTTCAGATCAGGAATCGATGCATAATCTAAAGTCTTAGGTGGTGAATCTTTAAGGAGCCCCAACGCTTCCGGGTTCTCTGAATAGTATATGCTGTAGCTTTTTGCCCCATCCATATTATCCCATACGAGGAAGGACTGGTTAGATGATAATGGAAGGTCATACACCTCGAAGTTCGATATTGATGTGACCTCACCTTTGAACATGTAAGCGAACCGCATGACGAGCTGCTGAAGCTCTACGATATTCGTATCTTTATTGTAGGCCATGACGCTCTTGTCCTGGATGATGCAGAATTTCATCACCTTGTTGTACCTTTTGCACTGCCTTTGCATCGGAGCTTTCCCCTGCGGGTAGATGACAATATTATTGTTCTTGTCCTTATGTATGTCAAGATATACATTATCATCAGCATAAGAATATTTGAGCTTGTCCTGCGACTTGACATTCGAACCCAAACCGGCTCCCGGAATGCCAAGCAGGCTCTCCAGATTTGGATCAGAATATCTTTTCAATATAGCATAACCTTCTGCTTCTGTCTTTGGCGGACTAAGTATCTTTGCTATTATCGCCTGCCAGACACCATTAGAATCCTTCATCTCTGAAACTGGTGACCAGCTCAGTGTCTTTTCATACTCCCAAATCTTATTCTCCCTGTTGAACCTGTATGCAAGAGGATTCTCATTCTTGAATTTCACCTTAACTATTGCAGGAGGTGAAGAGAACACTCCGCCGAGGCCAAAAGAGTTGACATTGTGGACTATCTGAGGCTGTGCTGAACCTGCTGGAAGAAGAGAGATGCTAAGATCCTTACCTGATGATATGAATTCAATGGTCCGCTCTGTCCATGGCTGGCCGTACTTGGACACGTAATCATAAGTTATCCCTAACAGCAGAACTGCAGGATTTATAATCTTTGCGACAGAGAAAACAGAATCCAAAGTAGACTTTTCAACACCCTTTCTGATGCCAACAGGAACAGAATAGTTGCAAATACAATTCGTGTCTGTTGTTCCGACACAAGAGTCTATCGCTTCAGCAATGGAATTGACTGCGTGCTGCTTTGGATCTTCGCAAAAAACCTCCCACAAAACCTGTTTTGAGAAATCCTTGTCTGCACCTATGACGTTCCCGCCATAACTCGCAAGCCATTTGAACTCAGGTTTCTCTGTCTCGAAATCTAAAAGATTCTTCCCTACACACTCTACATTATCTTTACAAGGTTCAAGACGCTTGATATAATCAGGGATAAGGTCGTATATGGAAAAATCATAATTGATGCTCACAGAAAATGAAGGGTCTATAGAATACGGAACCATGAAATAAGGATTATCTGAGACAACAGAAGGCGTTTTGACTTCTGACTGTTCTTGTGCGAAAACAAGTCCAGATAGGCAGAATATTAGTAAAAATAGGAGGAATGGCATTATTCTCATTTTACCTGCCTCAATTTCTGAATCTCAAGCCTTCCCTGGTAATTACGGTTTATCTCGGCATCGACAAAAGACTTCTCAAATCCTTTTCCGACCAGTATCTGCTCTGCAGCTTTATAGTCTTTGCCTTGTGAAACAAGAGAATCTATCTCTGCTTGTAGGTCATTTTGTTTCTTGCCTCTGCTTGCAAAAGACAATATTAGAATCAGAATCGTGGAAACAATGAGAACAACACCAGCTACGTAGATGAAGTTCAGCTTGTTAACGACAGCAGTCACAGATTCGACAATTCCCTCTTTCTTTTCCTGCTGCTCTGGCAGTATTTCTCCTTGCGAGAGGGACTCATTGACCTTGACTTTTACTTCTTCTGCGGGGACTTTAAGACGCAATTCCATCTCGGTGAAATTGTACAGCCTCTCGATTTCTGACAGAGGTATATGCGTGTCCCTCATCTCTTCTGCTTTTCTATCTGAGAAATAGACATCTTGAGAATATTGTACGCAATCACCAATACAACAATAAGACCTAAAAGCATACTCTTTCTCTTCACCAGCGCATCTCTCGTCTGGCGAACAGATATTCCCACCGAGATTGTCGAAGCAATAATCGACACCTGATTCTTCAGCGACAGAACTTCCTGATGCACTTATCGTCAATTGTGGATTGTTCTGGCTTTGGACCATCGTCTCGACATATTCTCCGAGTCTCTTGCTAGCATCAGGAACATAACCGCAATCCTCATCCGCAAAATTTTCTATGCAATCAGGATCACACACTCCATCAGTGATGGCGGCACATACTCCATCCTCAGATGCAGAACTGCAATCTGTACAACTAAAAGAACTTTCTGCCAAATCGCAGCCCGGGTCTTGACAAGGCTCACAAACGCCGTCTGAATCACAGAAACGGATATCCCTCTCTGCTAAAACTGAGCTTCCAGATACCAACTTTATCTTAACGACAGACCCATCAAAAAAAGGCATTGCTGAATCGCCCCTGACCCAATCCCGTGAAACCTCAGTACCTGCCTTGTCTTCGAGCACTATATCGAAAGCAGAATCTTCAGTCTGATCCCTGAAAAAACGCACGTCTGAACTTGCAACAGGATCAACAACGAATATATTTACCACATCAGTTGGCAAAACCTGAGAATCCAATTCTACATATACTGTCGGCAATGCAACTACGCATAATGAACAAAATAAGAACATGAAAAATGACAGTCCTGTTTTATACATCAGCCTATCACCACGTAAGCGCGTCCTACCCTTCCGATATAATCCCTAGATAAAACCAGGTTCTCTGGCACCATCTTTCCTCCACGTGTAAGTCCCGACGGGTCATACGGGTCATTAGCAATAAAATAGTCATTTCCGACACCATGAATGAGGATAAAATGGCCACCAGTCATGAACTGACGTTCATTAAGCTTGGCACGCTCATTCCTACACGCAGTGTATTCCGGTGTTGCGGGCACAGCAGGAGTTTTTTTGGTTGCCTTTTTAGCAGAGCAACAAGGACAGCTTCTAGTATCGCTCAGTATAAAAGCCAAAACATTCCCTTGACTTACATACGTAGCCATAGTATCCAAATCAGAAGAAGATGCCTGACCATCTGGCAAAGAGACTATTTTTGCATTCTTAAAACCTGCCTTCTTAGCCGATTTATATATCGCACCAGTGGAACCTGTAACCGCTCCTCTGGCATCAGGACCCATAGAGGTGTATTCTCCCTGCGGACAGAATATCTGATTCAGGGGAACATCAAAACCCATCGACTTGAATGCCATCGCAGTCGTCAATGAGCTGCAGGCATTGCCACAGTAATTTATTTTCCAGCAATTCTCAGTCTCAACCTGAGGCTGATACGAGCATTGACCCATAAATGGCGTGTTATGCTTTATTGCACTATCAGGAGGACAGGGGGCTTTGCAACAATACGCTCTGCTTTTTACGCATGTTGAATACGCTTGCGGGTCGAAAGATTTCAAGATTTCCTTCGCAACATTGCAATAATTGCAGAATAGACCTGCTGTCGATGACATGCCCTGACCTATCGGAGCACCCAGTATCCTTACTGCTCTTGGATCAGCCATATACTCGAAATGAGCCGGGGCTTTCACTGTCTCGTAATCTCCGCCCCACTTGAAACCATATTTCTTGAAAGCAGCGACAACACACCCCGGCAAATCAGTGATAAGCTCATTGTTCTGGGCATTCATATTGGTGTCAGGATTTATGTTTATGGAAATTCCGAAAGAACTTGTCGCAAGAAGTTCCGGGTTCTCTGCAGGCGCCTGCCATTTGAATCCTTCGACAATCCTGTACCCGTAATTCTTACCTTCGATACAACTATCAATATCTTTATTCACACAGCCTAGAACAGGCGCTATAAGCTTATGAACCTTAACATCGTGGCCCAAGAAATTTACAGTCTGCAGCTGAGCCTCGACATCCAGCTTTGACCTGCCATAAGTCTGTTTCAGATATTCAAGATCATAATCCTGCGTAGATGCTATCGGAGAACAGAATGCCCCTTCTGCAAGAGGCTGAACAGCCTTAGTTATACCAACTGCAAGGTTCTGCCTCGCAATGCCAGTAACTGTTGTCTTACCCATAGAAGAGTTTATGATTATATCATATATCATCTTCAACACAGATGTGTCGACGACACAATGCACTGACCCCGCTTTCAAAGACTGTGTGAAACCTGCTGGTGAAGAAGATGACGCACCAGAACCCGCATCAGGGTTGAGACGTGCAGCATATGCTTTCATAGCTGACAGGTGAACATTTCTCAATATTCCCACACCCTTGTCGGCATGAGCGCCATAGACATTAAAATAGCCGTTTTCCTTGACGCTCTCGATTATCACAGCATGACCTGCCCAAATTTCCTTATTCTTGTACCAGTATTGCACAAAATCACCAGGCTGTGCTTCATCGATAGAAACCTCTTTCCCCACACCTGCATCAACTATGGCTTTCTGGACACCCCTGTGAATCGGGATGTCCTCACTGACAAGGTCTGAAGCTGTCTTGCCAGGATATTTACCTGCCCCTGAAACGCTGACGACCAGCTTATCCACCTTGACACCCAGGTCATTCAGGACTCGCGAAACAAAAGAAGTGCATACGAAACCACAAGGATCACTTGAACCATACGGTCTCCCTTGGTATCTATGGGCGTACTGAAGAACAACATCTCCAGTTATGACTGAAGGAGGAGGTATGATTGAAGCATCACCGCAGGCAACGACTGGTAAAATCCCTACAGAAGATGTTGAAGGAACCATCCCTGCGGGGCATACCCCTAAGCCGGAAAGGCTGTCTGGGACATCTGGCATTGAGAGGGAACTTGAAACAGTCGGTGCAGGAGGAAGTTCAGAAGCATCAAAATCAGGCTCCTTAACAACATAGTATTGCATCTCGTTGCCATCGACATCAATTACGACAAATGAATAGTCTGATGACTTTCCCGTGGATGCTAGGCCAGATTTCCCACCTCCAAGAACGCCCGGTTTTATGTCCCTTATGCCTTCTATATTATCTTCCTTCAAGATGTGGATATTGCCGCCAAAATGCATCTTGATACCATTTGCCTTCAATATTGCCATCAATTCGCGGGAGCTCTGCAGATAGGAAGTCTTTTTCTTCGACGGATTTGTTGTAGCCGGAGAGTTCAGAGGAGAGCCCGAGAAAGTGAAGATGTTCCTGAGACCTGCTGCCTTCGCTTCTGCAATATCCTCCTTCAACCACCCGAGCTGCTGCTTCTTGTCTATCAACCCTTTGGTACCTGGAGCCACCAAGGATATGAAATGAGAATCACCAAAATCAAAAGAATAGTACTTTCCATAACCCTCTCCGGAGATAGGATAATTCCGATTAGACTCAGCGTGTGCGGACCAGAACTCTGAGAATAGCTTCTTGCCCACAGAATTCTTCCCCATATTGCCGTCTGTCGCGCCTGGCGTCGGGAAGAAGAGCATGCCGTTGCCTGTGATCAGGTCTATAATGTCCTTCTTCGCAGCAGACCACATCTTCTTTATGCACTCTTCCTTGCTTTTCTCTCCGGTGTTCCTAACGTCAACAATACTGCCCAGCTGTATAACGAATGATGGCTTGACCTCCCGAACTATCTTCTCCAAGGCCTTCTTCTCTATATCTGTAAGGCCATCACAGCCGATGTGCATGTCACCAATCACGACAAACCTGAAGGCTGAAACTTCTTCCATCTCCTGCTGCGATTCAGGAATGAAATCGGAACCCTCTTCCATCTCCTGCTGCTCTGCAGGAATCGACTCAGAAGCCTCACCCCGCCCGGACGAATCGGCCTCCTGCGAAAATGCCAGAGGGACCAATGCGAAGAACAGCATTGCAATGGCTAATGAAAAGCCAATATTCCATTTCATCGACTTTCTTTCTTTGATCATTTTCACGCTCTCAGTTTTCTGGCGCGAAAAAAGCCAGCAGGAACTGCTCCACACCAACTATTAATGCGCGTCCATGGCTTTCTGCACCGGCATCCTTTATAGAGAATGACAGACGATTGCCATCCTTGTCTGAAACACAGTCTGTGAATTCCACACCGTTTATACCTGAAATCCGGCAAGCCACTTTCTTGTTCATCTCCATCGCAGTGTTCTGTGCGACCCTATCTCCAGATAACATCCCGTACAACGCGAAAAAATTTTTTCCTGTGCCGAGCTTTGACTTCAATGAATCTCCGAGCACTTTCTCTGCGCAGCTGTCGAACTGGCCTATGGCAAAAATATCATAATTTGCAGCCTTATGCGTGCCTGCATCTATGTCACAGCCTGCAGCACCATGACCGACAAAACTCACCGATGAAATTTTTACGCCAATAGGGAGGTTCTGCTCAACAAGAGCTATGAACTGCGCAGGATTAAAATCCCTGCCCCAAAGAGACTCTCCACAGGGAGAGTCAGGAACATTCTCTATCATAGCTGTGCCTACAGTCTGTGACGGCGCTGCCAGGATGACCGGCTTCGACTTCTTCGTGGTGACAAGCTGCTTGACATAAGGGATTATGTCATATCTGTCATCATCGCCGAAATTCTTATGAACGGTCGCGATGTCCTTCCTCATGCAGTCATGCAGGAAGATAATCAGAGGGTAAGCACCAGGACATCTGGCCTCAGAAGGTACCCAGATGCTCCCACCCATCTCCGGAAAGAAATGCGACGTGCCGAAACTGAAGTCTTTTAACAAATCATCACCACATCTCAGGACATTCTCCTTATCCATGGTGATAGAACTCCTCTCAGCTATACGCGTAGCCAATCCGGGGATGTTCATCAGGAAATCCGCATGGGGATATGGTGCTAACCTGGCAGAGAGGCTCGAGACGAAAAGGTTGCGAAGGGAATTGCTCACGCTTTTCGATGTAACAAAACACCTCTGCCCAGAATCTGAATTCCAACGGTTGAAACCATAGTAAGAGCCGCAAACCTGATTCTCCAAGACACCTCCACGTGACTGGAGATCATAGACTGCCTGGTAAGCAGCCATCTTTGCCGCCATGTCAATAAAGAGCAGGGCCTTATCCCCTTCCTGTATCTTCATTATGGCATCCACCTGTGTCACACCTATCTCTTTCTCTATCTTATCTGTCTTCTCTGAGAGCCGGATAAACGCGTATGTCAGCACAAGTATGGTAAATATGACTATCAGTATGTTGAACACCATAGCTTTCCTGTTCGTAAATACTTTTTTACTTCGCATATTTTGCAGCTTCCTTTGCGGCATCCTGCTTTGCCTTCTCCTCTTCTGCCATCCTCTTGACATCTATCTTCTTGAAATCAGCATCAGTCGAATATACTGAGAGCAAGCGCTCTAAATCATAGATTACATGAAGCTCTATAGGTTTGGACCTTGGATCTATCGGTGCGATATATGTAACATATGTCTCTTTTGGTATCTTTTTCAGATAGGGCTCCAATGCAAAATAAAATGTGATCTCATCTGAAAAAGAGTAAAGGAATGGCGAAAGCGGCGTCGGAATGGCTAGGGCTACGTGCTCAACAACCTTATTGATGAAAGAATCAGTTACTGCTTCACATTTTGTTCCAACATGCCCCTTCTCAAAAGAATTGCCTTTTATCGCGAAGACATAACATCCTTCACTATCCATATTATTCTTTACGAACATATCTGTCTCTTCACCCAAGAACTCTTCCATGAGATTTCCTTTCAAGAATGTTCCAACCTTATTCAAAATACCTGGTGAATTCTTCGCTTCGATCGATTGGTTATAGTCATAAAAAGATATGAGCTCTGCCATGGTCATCTTCTCATCGCCGATCTTTATCGGCTTTTGAAGGTAAACCTGAGCGATATAGTTGCCATATGTAACGTCACGCTTATCCTGGAGTATCTCCATCTTCTCGGTCGCCGAGTTCTTGTAAATGAGGGCGAATACAATTATCACTATCACAAAGATTATTATCGCCCATATATCAACTACCGGATCGCTTATGAATCCTTTCTTACCGATTGTCTTTCTTGGTATTTCCATTTTTAGTCAAAGGAAAAATACCTGCGCGAACATGAGCCTGCGCAGGCAATTTCTCTTGGGTTTTGTGTCAGTATCAACCTTTGGGCTGCACCACCTCATAGGTGACATAGCCGGATTTCAGCTCTGAATCCTTCATGTATATGACTGGCAGGGTCCGCTTATAGCTGACCACTCCACCCACATAGAGCTTCACAAGAGGCTCCCAATTCTCATACCACTCGCGGTTATAGTAAAATTTCCACGAGTTCTCTTCGTCTTCCTTCTCTTTCGATACGTATATCTTTGCAGCAATGAACATGTTCTTTGGAAAATACAATGCGAGATCAAGATTCGCTTTCTGCGCCTGGTCTATATCTATTATCCCCGGATAACTCCTTCCGTTCACAGGATCATAATAACTGAGCCCTCCAGGACCATATATCAGACCGTCAATCAATATCTCTGCCTGAATATCCCTTGTCTGCATCCTATCTGAGATGAACATACGGATAAGCACAACACACACAACAAGCATCACGACAAGGAATATTATTCTAGGCAGCATAGCTATAAAATTGAATGACACTATGCCTCTCCTGCCATTCTTAATCGATAA
>Ga0105099_10001611_pt1 | contig 13940 bp, 12 predicted proteins | sample PPLLak3cmMay2015_2_FD_79138 | JGI IMG/M metagenome (GOLD analysis project Ga0105099, IMG submission 79138) | Freshwater sediment microbial communities from Prairie Pothole Lake near Jamestown, North Dakota, USA - PPLs Lake P8 Core (1) Depth... | ecosystem: Environmental > Aquatic > Freshwater >...
CCCGGGGTCTTACCCTATTTTGATTTGCCCTTTCAGCATGTCTCCAAACCGGTGCTAAGTCGTATGCGTCGAGGCGGTGGGTATAAGGAAAATATGACGCTGGTAGAAAAGATCCGCAGCCAGATTCCGGGGGCTGTGTTCCGTTGTTCCTTTATTGCCGCCTTTCCGGGAGAGACTGAGCAGCAATTCGCTGAATTGTTGTCCTTCATCCGTGAGGCCAATATTGAATACGTCGGCGCCTTTGCCTACTCAGATGAAGAAGGCACTGCGGCCTTTGATCTTGATGCAAAAAATGAAGAACCCATTATTCTTGAACGCTATGAGTCCTTGCGTGATCTGGGTGAAGAGCAATTGGAGCGTTTTTACCAATCCCTGCATGGAAAGAAAGTCGATTTTCTGCCCCTGGGACCCTGGGATAACAATGCGACCATCGGCCGGATGGCTCTGCAGGCTCCTGAAATTGACGGACTGACACAAATTGCAAACCCTTTTGATGATGATAACTGGGAGCCGGAAACCATTCTCATTACCGGCCATGATTGTGAGATTCTCACAGGAGAAAGACAGTGAAAAAAGAGTTTTTGCGCTGGCTGGCCACCTTCGGCCTGATCGGTTTTTTCCCCTTTGCTCCGGGTACTGCGGCTTCAATAGTAACCGTGGCCATTGTCTGGCTGATTTCTCTGCTGGCTGGACCCATCGGTGGCTGGAGCTTAATCGCAGCGGCGTTGGGGCTCTTTTTCCTGGGTGTCCCGGCGGCCAGGGCCATGGAGGCCGAGTTGGGGCGCAAAGATCCGCGGCCGGTAGTTATTGATGAAGTGGTTGGGCAGTTGATTGCGCTGGCATTCTGCCTCTGACCTGGCTGAATATGCTGATTGCCTTTCTGCTCTTCAGGGCCTTTGATGTCATCAAACCGTTTCCCATCAACTGGCTGGATAAAAACGTCCCCGGTGGCTGGGGCATCATGCTGGATGACGTACTGGCCGGGGCTTTCGCCTTGGGCTGCGGCCACCTGCTGATCCGGTTTATATAATATTCGTGTATGTCCTGCCCTTGTGCCTTTCCCCCCATTTCCCCCCTTTCCTACAAGGAAAAGGGGGTACAAGATACGATCTCTCAATTTAATGATATTTTTCGTACGCGAAATTTTGAAAATTTCGCATAAAAAAGCCCCTTTCCTTTAGGAGAGGGGCTTTTGGGTGAGGCCAAAACTGGGTGAAACCATTATGATGCGTTTACGGGGATTCTATTTTAAAGGTTCTTGGGTTAACACCCACTCTTCGTTATCATTTTCAATGATCTGGTAAAGAATGCCGTTGTTTACTGTCATACTGTAAGGTCTCAGCGGGGTTTCAAAAACCAGTTTTACATTTCCCTTTCCCAAAGCTTTCCCAGAGTCTGCATCGAATTTATAGTATTCGAGTGGCCCAGCATCTCTGCCAAAATTCCAGGTGATCACATATAAAATTCCTTTCGTAACTAAAAAATTGGCGTAGGCTGGAAATTGGTCTGGAATTTTAATGGGTTTTAAAATCTCAAATTGTGATTTTGTTTGAGGGTTTGTCTTTAGTTCCTCTATGATTTGATCTTTAAAAGTTTGTGATACCGATCTTTTTTCGTCAGGAACGGTTATTGTAAAAAGTCTTTCTAAATTTAAGTTGAAAACATCAATCTCATCATCTTTTTCTCCAGGTAAATATATTTTGTCATTTCCCACTTGGAAGACAAATGGCTTACTCAGAACCTTCAATCCCTGCCCTTCACTTTGAAAATCATCATCAACACTGTAAATAGTTTTCTCTCTTTCCATTATTTTGTTACACAATACAACAATACGTTTCCTGACATTATTTTCAGCAGTTATAGATAGAGCAATAAATCGACCATCTTTGAGCTTTTGTGGAGCAATCCCACTGATTGGGTTATACCGCATTTCATCAATAAACCCCCCATTTTTTCCCCAATTTGAAATTTTTCCATTACTTGCTACCATAATCTTGTCACTTTGAACATCAATAGTGATTGGTATAAGGCCAAAAACCAAGTCAAATTCCTGTGGTCCACTCCCTTTTTTCCCAAACGTGGTGATAAGTTTCAATGATTTTAAATCGAAGATTTTTATTGTAGTTTCTTCGATGACATAAAGTTGTGTATCGTCCACAGCCAATCCTGTTGGTTTCACCAGCTCTGGGATTACCCGGCCTTCGTCAGTGCTCCAGATGGTCAGAACAGTGATCAGAAATACCAAAATAATGATGATTTTCTTCATGGCTCATGTCTCCTTTTTTATCTACACACAATAAGTTGCCTTAAGCTTGTCATTTCTTACAGCTTGAACACGTCATGAGTGTTTTTTATTCATTGGATATAAATCCGGGGCATGGGAATATAGCGAGCAAAAGCTTCCTGTTTGTCAGTCAGCTTGGTATTTTGCGGTGGACGAAGCAGCAGGGAGAATAGCAGCAGCAACAGGCTGAGGATCAGCATGACCACCCACCACGCTCTTTTCATTACCACCTCCTGTTAATGCAAGATCAGTGTACTATAACAGTGATACGCAAGTCAAGAGGAAATGGTTTAAAAAAAAGAATCTGATAGGAGTTATGGGAGATATGGGAGGGATAGGAGGTATGAGAAATAAGCTGGGAAGAACCAGGTGGAAGGGAAAATTTAATAAAAAAAGTAAATTTCTACTTGACACTAAGAATATCTTATATTACACTGTGGGTGTAATATAGAATCCAGAGGTGACATGGGCACGAAGGAACGCTTGCAGCAAAGTGTGGATTTGCGAAAAGAAGATATACTGGCCGCTGCCCGGCGGGTGTTTGACCGTAAAGGATTCAGTAATACCCGTATGGAAGACATCGCCACTGAAGCGGAGTATACCAAACGCACGCTCTATCGTTATTTTACGTCCAAAGACCAACTGTTTCTGACCCTGATGCTCCAGGAACAAAAACGGTTGAAGGATTATTTCCGGGATGCGGCAGCAAAGGAGGGCAGCGGATTTGAAAAGGTATGCCATATCGGTAAACGCTATGTCACTTATTTTCATGATGAACCCGAATCTTTTGCTTTGCTCAACCTGTCTCCGGGATTGTTTGCCGTGCCAGGTGAAACGGAGCAGGCGCTGGTCAGTGAGATTATGCAAAATGGTGCCGATGTGCAGCGACTCATCGGAGATGCTTTCAGGCTGGGGATTACGGATGGATCGGTAAAGGCTGATGTGGATCCTTATAAGGCCACCCTCTACGTGATGAGTGTCACCACCGGTATGCTGCAGACGGTGGGGCGCAGTGGCGGGCATTTTGAACAGTTCCATGGCTTATCTTCAAGGGATTTCGCGGATTATTGCTTGAAAAATCTGGGGGCAGTATTTGCAACAGCCCCATGTAAAACAGGAGAAGAAGAATGAATATTCTGGTTTTGAACGGTAGCCCCAAAGGGGAGATGAGTTGTACCTGGCAGATGTGTAAGTTCTTGGAGTGAAATGACCCGGGGCATGACTGGCAGGTTTGCCACGGGGCCCGGGAGGTCAGAAAGCTGGAAGCAAAGGGAGAAGAGTGGTCTGTGCTCTTGAAGCGCCTGGAACAGGCGGACCTGGTTATCTGGTCATATCCCGTCTACTACATGAGTGTATCCGGACAATACAAACGATTCATTGATCTTCTGTATCATGCGCAAGTTAAAGAAATTCTGAAAGGCAAGGCGGCAGCCATTTTGTGTTCATCCATCCATTTCTATGACCATACTTCCCAGGCCATGATGCGGGCCGTTTCTCAGGACTTGGGAATGCGACTGGTGGGGGCCTATTCAGCCCATATGGAAGAGTTGTTGAAAAAGAGTGGTCGCTTGCGCTTATCAGTCCATTGGCGTGAATGGAGCAGAAAAGTGGCCACGGGTGAGGAGGACTTTTCTGAATTTGCGCCACAGAGATCTATTCCTGAGCTGTCGGAGTTAAAATGGCCCATAGATAAAAATAACCCATCTTCAACTGGGAAAGTGGCGATTGTCGGTGATTTGTCAACCAACAGCAATCTGAAAAAAATGGCAGACAGCCTGGTGGATGCCATGGGTGAGCGGGTTTTGATCTATGATTTGGCCCAGGCTGATATCCGTCAGGGTTGCTTAGGCTGCTGTCGATGCGGTATGGAAAACGAATGTGTGCAGGATAAACTGGATGGCTTTCGTCATCTTCTGGATGAAGAGATTCTGGGCGCTGAAACAATACTCTTTGCGCTTGATTTGAACAATCGCCTCTTTTCCTGGCGTTTCAAGCAGTTCTGGGACCGCAGCTTCTGTCATAACCATGTGCCATATTACAAAGGACGCAAATTGGGCTGGCTGGTGGCCGGTGATCTGACCGCCAATCCCCAGGTCCTGGAGATGATACGGGGGATGGATCAATTCATGGAGTGCCAGCCCATTGGTATTGCCAGTGACGAACGGGGGGCGGCGCTATGCCAGAGGCAATTGTCTCAGTTGATGGATGCCTCCAATCGGCCATTCGATGAAAATAAGATACCGCCTCAACTTTTTAGCGGGATTGCCGGGAAACTTATTTTCAGAGATGCCATTTTCGGCACCATGCGCTTAGTCTTTCCCATGGATCATCGTTACTACAAGAAAAATGGCCGCTACAACTTTCCCCAAAAACAGTGGAAGGCCCGGATCTTGGTTTGGCTGGCAACCCCTTTACTGAAATTACCACCTATCCGCAAAGGACTGCAGAAGAACATGATTAGCGGTATGGTCAGGCCTTACCAAAAGGTGCTGGCGAAACTGGCGAAGGAAAGCTGACAGAATCTGCGCCGTTATGGTATAAACTGAAACGGCAGGTGAAACATGAAACTGATCAGCTGGAACGTAAACGGTATCAGAGCAATCATGCAGAAAAATGCACTGGAGTCTGTCTGGGCTCTGCAACCGGATATTCTCTGTCTCCAGGAAATCAAGGCTCAGCCAGAACAATTGGCTGTAGAGATGCAGAATATTGGGGGATATCATAGTCATTTTCACTCGGCAGAACGAAAGGGCTACAGCGGTGTGGCCCTCTATACCAAAGTGAAACCTCTTTCCATTCAGTATGGAATTGGCCATGATGAGTTGGATCGGGAGGGGCGTACCTTGACAGCAGAATATGAGGAATTCTATCTGGTAAATTGTTATGTGCCCAACGCCCAGGCGGAGTTGGCCAGGCTGGGGCTCCGAATGGAATTCAATGATGCTTTGAAAAACTTCATGATCAATCTGGAAAGCCAAAAACCAATCATACTGTGCGGAGATCTCAATGTGGCCCATCAACCCATTGACCTCAAGCATCCCAAGTCCAATGAAAATAACCCGGGTTATTCCATTGAGGAACGGAGTAAGTTCTCAGAACTGCTTGATGCCGGATTTATTGACATCTTCCGTCATTGCTATCCACAGCGAGTGGCCTATACCTGGTGGTCATACCGGATGCAAGCCCGTCAGAAGGATGTGGGCTGGCGCATCGATTACTTCGTGATATCACCAAAACTTTTGGCGCGGGTGCAAGACGTGGTCATCCATGATCAGGTAATGGGCAGCGATCATTGTCCGGTGGAGTTAGAGATCATATGAGAGAAGACGGGGAGCATTGTGTGGCTCCCGGGCCAGTTATTTTACTCCGGGAGACCAGAGAACAGGAATTGGTCACGTTTACCGAATTTGAAAGGGAGCCTGACACGGCTCCCTTTATTCTGCCATACAGCCTGGAAGAGCACAAAACCCAGATAAACCAATCCAATATACGTTATCTGACTATCTGCCAGAAAGAAGATAAGTGCGTGATGGGTTTCATGACACTGATTCTGGAACAAGATCAACTGGGTTTGAAACGGATGGTTATTGGGCCCAAAGGGTGTGGATTCGGTCAGGCAGCCCTGAAGGAATTGGATGTTTTTTGCCGCCAGTCCGGGTATCGCCGTATCTGGTTGGATGTCTTTGCTGATAATGCCTGTGCCAGACATGTGTATCAAAAAGCGGGGTATCATCAGGTGCAGGAAGCCGATTTTTTCGGCCGGTCACTGCTGATATACGAAAAAGACCTGATCTGAGAGGGGGGCAATCCTTAACCTGCCGCTTTGGTCAGGCAGGAAGGTCGGGGTCGCGATCCAGATCCCGTTCCTGATCGCTGGGCGCCTGATTCTGCTGCAGGTAATCCTTCATCCATTTTTTCAGATCTTTTGTTTTCAGGCCATATTTTTTTTGGGCATCCTCAAAATTGAGTTGGCCGGATAAGATGTCCATCATCAGCGCCTGACGGTTGTTTTCCGTCCAGATGAATCCAGCGGGATTGGTTTCTGCAACCGCTGCCACCGTGGCATCTGCTGCCCTCGGTATAAAACTGGACATGGGGCGGGTACGATCACTGTTTTGTGTTAATGGGTTTGAATCAGAACTGGAAGTTGGGGTGGTCAATTGTTTCCCGGTAATGCAAATGAGAGACAAAAAGGGCCACAGGGGGTAGAACAGAATCAACAGGAGTGGGATAAACTGGAATAAGGAGCTTAAACTGAGGATGGAAAAAGTGATACTGATGAGAATAGATATCAAACCCCAGGCAGGTACTGGGGGTATTCTTTTTTGAAAAGGAGAGTCTTTGAAGGTCCTGCCCAGAAGAGTTGATGCCGGTGAATTATTGCCGTTTTTAATGTCGTTATCCACCAGGGCCGTCCATCTGCCAATGAGGAGCAGAGAGGTGAAAACGAGTATGGGTAAGCTGAGCAGGACAAGTTTGGGCAATAGACTGTTCATGCACAGAACGATGAGTACCAGAGATGGGAGCATAACGATATAGGCCAGGGATGTCAGCATGAAAAAGCGGGCATAGAAGACATCCCAGGCGCTGAGTACAATTAGGGTAGGAGATACTCGTAAAAATCGGTTCAACTTATTCACTCCAGGATATGGGTTTGGCCCCCCAGATTTCTGTATTGTATTGGGCGATGGTGCGGTCGCTGGAAAATTTACCCATATTGGCCACATTAAGAATAGACATTTTATTCCATTTATTGGCTTGTCGGTAAGTATCGTCCACTTTTTTCTGACAATTCATATATGCGCGGAAATCAGCCAGAACAAAAAATGGATCGTTGCCGTTGATGAGTATTTCAACCAATGGCTTGAACAATTCGGGTTGATCGGGGTTAAAAGTCCCCCGATTGATCATATCGATGAGTTCGCTCAGTTCAGGGTCTTGAGTCAATACCTCACGGGAGTTGTAGTTGTTTTGGCGTAAGTGTTCTATTTCCTGGGCCGTCTTGCCAAAGATGAATATGTTCTCTGCGCCAACTTCTTCAAGCATTTCAATATTGGCACCATCCAGAGTTCCGATGGTCAATGCGCCGTTGAGTGCAAATTTCATATTGCCGGTTCCAGACGCCTCCATACCCGCTGTAGAGATCTGTTGAGACAGCTCGGCAGCCGGGAAAATCTCCTGGGCCATGGAAACGCTGTAATTGGGCAGAAAAACAATGTTGAGCAAATCCCGGCTTTTGGGATCCCGGTTGACCAGCTTGGCAACACTATTTATCAGTTTGATGACCAGCTTGGCGGTGGTGTAGCCTGGTGCGGCTTTTCCTCCAAAGAATACGGTTCTGGGCTGCACCTTGTCAAATTGATTCTCCCGCAGTTTCTTGTAGTGATAAATGACGTGCAGGATGTTCAGGAGTTGGCGCTTGTATTCATGCAGCCGCTTGACCTGGAAATCAAACATCGTATCCGGGTTGATGACTATGTTGAGATGTTTGGCTGTCCAGGCTGTGAACGCCATCTTGTTTTGCTGTTTGACATGGGCCCAGGCTTCGCAGAAATCAGGTTTGTCTGCCAGCTTTTCCAGATTTTTAAGGGCATAAAGATCGGTAAGATAGTCGGTGCCGATCTCACTTTCGATGAGTTGGCAAAGACGGGGATTGGACAGCTTAAGCCAGCGTCGTTGGGTGATGCCATTGGTTTTGTTATTGAATTTATGTGGATCCAGTTCATAGAAGTCTTTAAATATTTTCTCTTTGAGGATGGTGCTGTGCAACGCGGAGACTCCGTTTAAGGAGTGACTGCCAACGATGGCCAGATGGGCCATGCGCACCCGTTTCTCTCCATCCTCGGCGATCAGAGATACCCGCTTCTGCTTTTCATAATCACCTGGGTAGCTGACCCAGACCCGGTCAAGAAAGCGGCGGTTTATTTCGTAGATGATCTGCAGGTGTCGGGGCAGAACATGGTTCAACAGATCTACACTCCAGCATTCCAGGGCTTCAGGCATAACGGTGTGATTGGTGTATGCACAGGTGCTCTGGGTGATTTCCCATGCCTTTTCCCATGACAATTCCTTTTGGTCCACCAGGATGCGCATCAGTTCAGCGATGGTAATGGCTGGATGGGTATCATTAAGCTGGATAGCGACTTTATCGGGAAAGTTCTGGTAGTTGCTGGCTTCCTTGTCAAAACGGCGCACGATATCCTGCAAGGTGGCCGAGACAAACAGATATTCCTGCATCAGGCGCAGTTCCCGCCCCTGACTGGTGTGATCGTTGGGATAGAGTACTTTGGAGATATTTTCAGAAACTGACTTTTTATGAACTGCCCGCAGATAATCCCCCTGATTGAACCCTTCAAGATCCAGTTCCCGGGCGGCTTTGGATGACCAAAGCCGCAGCGTGTTTACGGTCAGATTATTGTACCCGGGAATGGGCGTGTCGTAAGCCATCGCCATGATGAGATCGGATTCCTGCCAGAGAGAAATCAGGTTGCCGTTGTAGTCGCGGTATTGACTGACCTGACCATAAAAGTTAACCGGATAGAGCACTTCGGGTCTCTCAATCTCCCATGGGTTGCCATAGCGCAGCCAATTGTCCGGGGCTTCCACCTGATAACCGTTTTGAATTAATTGGTGGAACATGCCGAACTCATAGCGAAGACCATATCCGTAAGCAGGCAGTCGCAGGGTGGCCATAGAGTCCAGAAAGCAGGCGGCCAGACGGCCCAGGCCCCCGTTACCCAAGGCGGCATCGGGTTCCTGGTCTCGAAGGGATTCAAGGGTTAATCCGATTTCAGCCAGACTGTCCTTAAACTCTTCGTAGAGGTCGAGATTGATCAGGGCGTTTCCCAATGTCCGACCCATGAGGAATTCCATTGACAGGTAGTAGATGCGCTTGGCATTTTGTTCGTAATATTCCTGCTGAGTCCGCAGCCACTGTTTCATCAATCGGTCTCGCAAGGTAAAGGCGGCACTCATATAGTGATCCAGATCTGTGGCTGAAAACTGATCTTTGGCCTGACTGAAGAGGAGGCGGCGTACAATGGCCCGGGTCCAGGTCTCACTGAGTTCATGGCTCAGCAAGTTATCGATCAGGGCAGCAAAGTTCGGATTCGTTTGGGGCATATTTTATCTCCCGTTTTTAAATGACATAACCATATTATAATAACCCATTATGAAAAATCAGCAAATTTTATCGAATGATCCAGATTAATAACTTTGATTTAAAGAGATCTCTGAGTGTTTTTTGGGGTGGTGCTCCAGCCCCGCAGCTCCGCAAAATCCCTGAGATATCGGCCGTAAAAGATAAATATTTTATAATATATGACTTTTATGAAGTTAACATTTCTGAATTTTGCAACTGCCTCTTTAGTATGTGAACCTTTTGAAAATTTCGCTTAAAAAAGCCCCTTTCCTTTTCTCTTGTTCGGGAGGTTCAAATCCGTTATCATAAAGGATAATAAATTCAACAAGGTGGTGACCATGGAAAAAATTCAATTGCATTCTGATAATGCTCCGGCGGCAGTGGGACCTTATTCTCAAGGTATCCGCTGGGGTAATCTGTTGTTTCTTTCGGGCCAGTTGGGGCTTGATCCGGTTCAGAAAAAAATGGTTGAGGGGGGGGTTGAAGCCCAGACCCGGCAGATATTTAAAAATATCGCTGCGGTGTTGGCCACGGTGGATGCAGAATTAGACAACATTGTTAAAGCCACTGTTTTTCTTAAGGATATGGGCGATTTCAAAACGGTCAACACCATTTATGAGACCATGTTTAAAAAGCCATTCCCGGCCCGGTCAGCATTTGCTGTCAAGCAATTGCCCTTAGACGCCGATGTAGAGATCGAAGTGATTGTGGGAATAGGGTAAATTTGACTTTTTGAACTGAATACCTTGCATTATCATGAACCGGTTTTCCGTCCCCCATCAGAATGGGACTCCCTCATTGTACAGGTGACAGAAGGATGTTCATGGAATGGCTGCCACTTCTGCGAAATGTACAAAGGGAAACAGTTCCGCATCAAATCAAATACTGAGCTGCAGGCAGAGTTGCAAAATGAAAGTCGCTGTGGCCGTCTCAATGGTGTACGGCGGGTTTTCCTGGCCGATGGCAATGTGACAGTGCTGTCAACTGAAAGGTTGATTGAAACTCTGCAGTGCCTGAACCACTATTTACCCAATCTGCGCCGGGTTTCCAGCTATGTCTCTTCCCGAGATCTGCTCAATAAACGGGAAGAAGACCTTCTTGCTCTGCGAGCTCATAAACTGACCCGACTTTATTGCGGGATTGAATCCGGGGATAACAAAATTCTGTTTCAGAATAACAAGGGAGAAACTCCTGAAAGGTCCCTGGATCAGCTCATGAAAGCCCGGAATGCGGGAATTGACTTGTCGGTGATGCTTCTGCTGGGACTGGGGGGACGAGAACGGACTCTTGAGCATGCCCGGGCCAGCGCAGCGCTTCTGAACCGTTTGCAACCGTATCAGCTGTCGCTTTTGGTGCTGGGCTTTCCCTTCGGCATCAAGCATTATTGCGCTAAGCTTCCCTTACCTTTCACCCCCTTGACTTTGTCTGAGTTGATTTCAGAAATGCATCTGCTGGTCAGTGAACTGGACTTGCAGCGCTGCCATTTCCGCTGCGATCATGCCTCCAACTTTCTGCCTGTCCAGGGGGTATTGTCGCGCGATAAAGCAAACATTCTGTCTGTGATGGAACAGTTTTCCAGATCCGTGCCCCATTCGGATAGGCCCTATCTGTCCAGAATTGGCTGATGGGAGTTATGGGAGATATGGGAGTAATGGGAGTGATGAGAAATAAGCTGATAGGATTATACTCGAGTGGGTGTGAGAAGTAAGCTGGTAGGATTATACTCGAGTGGGTGTGTGAACGCCTCTTGGCTCACTTGCAACTACCTCTAATTTCTGTTCTTTCGGAAGGTTAATGAGAGCTCGGGCGCCCATAATTCCTATTCCTCCCATATCTCCCATAGCTCCTATGTTTTTACTGAAAAGATCTCTTTTGCCGTCTTTTTGATCAATTCCCAGGCGGCGCTGACATGTCGCCATTCCACCTGGGTCTGACCGACCACCAGCCTCAGTGTGTATTTCCCTTGCAGACGGGTGTGGGTGATGTAAATCTTACCACTTTTATTAAGGGTTTCCAGTAGTGTCTGATTGAGGCTGTCGATGCGGTTTTCATCTGCTACGTTCATGGGCTGATAGCGAAAGCAAACGGTGTTGAGGGGCACCGGTGCCAGCAGGGAGAAGTCAGGGTGATTGTCGATCTCTCTGGCCAGACGGGCGGCCAGGGCAATATGGGAACGGATGATTTTCTGCAGGCCCTCAATCCCATAACTGCGGATAACGAACCAGAGTTTAAGGGCACGAAAACGGCGTCCCAATTGGATCCCCCAATCACGATAGTTGTTAACCCGATTATCCACTGCTGTCTTCAGATATTCGGGTGTGATTTCAAAAGTCTGGACCAGAGAGGCTGGGTCCCGAACCAGATAGATTGAGCAATCGAAATTGGTGAACATCCATTTGTGGGGGTTGAACACAAAGGAATCAATTCCTTCGATTCCTTTGGCCATCCAGCGCATTTCCGGCAAGATCAAAGCCGTTCCAGCCAGGGCGGCATCAACATGGAGCCACAAACCTTCAGTCCGGCAGATGTCTGCAATTTCCACCAAGGGATCAATGGCTGTTGATCCGGTGGTTCCCAGAGTGGCTACAGCCCAAAGAGGCTGGTATCCCAGTTGGCGGTCGCTGGCAATAACCTTTTTTAAAACGTGGGGCTCCATGGCCATACTTTTGTCCACGGAGATGCGCCGCAGGTTGATTTTACCAATCCCGGAAATCTTGACAGCCTTTTCAACAGATGAGTGGGCTTCCTCGGAGCAATAGCAGCTATAGCGTTCTTTAGGGGTGAAGCCCGAGTTGTTCACAGCCAGATGACTGGCCCGTTCACGGGCGGATAAGAGAGAGCAGAGGGTGGCTGAAGAGGCGCTGTCCTGGATAAGTCCGGTGAAGTCAGACGGCAATCCCAGCATTTGAACCAGCCATTTGATGACCACTTCTTCCAACTCTGTGGCCGCTGGTGAGGTTTGCCAGACCATGCCCTGGACAGCCAGTGTGGCAGTGAGCATTTCCGCCAAAATGGAGGGAGGGCTGCTGTTGGCTGGGAAGTAAGCAAAAAAGGAAGGGTGCTGCCAATGAGTAATGCCGGGCATGATGATGTCGGCAAAATCGCGCATGAGATCCTGAAATGGCTCTGCCTGCAGTGGCGCTTGTGGGGGCAGGCGTGTGGATGTTTCACCTGGACTGAGCTGAGACATGACCGGATAAGATTCGATGTTTTCCATGTAATCGGCCATCCAGTCGGCCAGTTGATGCGCGTATTGACGAAAATCAGTTGTGTTCATAGCCTGGAAGTTCCTCAACCATCCGTTCGATGCGCATACCATAATCCCGGGGAACCACGACAATGTGCTGATCCGAATCGGGGATGGGGATGCACTTGAGTCCATAGGCTTCATCGTCTTGTCGATGATAGCCAATCATCATACCTTCGGGAATAATGGCGCATTTGTCAATGATGGCGTTACGAATGCGGCAGCCACGCCCGACGGAAGTATCAATCAGTAAACCGCCAACCATCGATCCCCCCATCAGGACCGAGTTGTGCACTTCGGAATAGGAGTGCACGTAGATACCCGGGCCCAGTATGGAGTTACGGACTACTGCTCCAGAGACGATGACGCCATCAGAAACAATGGAATTGATGGCGATGCCTGTTCGACCGGGGCTGTCATGGACAAATTTGGCAGGTGGGTAATGGACCGGAGAATTGAACAGAGGCCAGAGTTCTCCGTAAAGGTTGAATTTCGGAGCTGGTGCCACCAAATCAAGGTTGGCTGCCCAGTAAGCGTCGAGAGAACCCACGTCACGCCAGTAATCGCTATCAGTAGCCCGTTTGAGTCGCTGTTTGATACGCTGACCATGCTTCACTTTATACTCGTATTCATTGATATGATTCAGTGTTGAAAAGTCAAAACCGTAAACTGGTTCGCCTTTTTTTATCAATTCGGGGATGATGTGTTTACCGAAATCCTCCAGCTCGTTTTCCAAAGAACGGGTCAACATGTCGGTTGTAAAAATATAAAGACCCATAGATGCCAGACATTCGTTGGTCCCTGGAATGGGTTTGGGGTCGGCCGGCTTCTCTTCGAAACCGATGATGTGGCCGGCTTCATCGAGTTCCAATACACCGTAGGCCTTGCGGGCCAGTTCGACGGGAACCCGGATGACGGCGACTGTTAGCCCAGCCTTTTTTTCATCGTGGAAGCGGCGCATCTGCCGGTAGTCCATTTTATAGATGTGATCTCCTGACAGAATCAGCACATGGGTTGGTTTGCATTCTTCAATGAGGTTCATGTTCTGGCGGATGGCATCGGCGGTACCTTTGTACCAGTGGCTGCCTTTCTGCATCTGGGCCGGCACCTCATCGATAAATTGATTGAGACGGCGGGAGTAGAAATTCCAGCCGCTTTTCAGGTGGCCCGACAGGGAGTGGGATTTGTACTGAGTCAGAACAAAAATACGGTGTACGTGGGAATTGACACAGTTACTCAGGGTAAAATCGATGATGCGGTACACCGCC
>Ga0105099_10001614_pt1 | contig 13920 bp, 10 predicted proteins | sample PPLLak3cmMay2015_2_FD_79138 | JGI IMG/M metagenome (GOLD analysis project Ga0105099, IMG submission 79138) | Freshwater sediment microbial communities from Prairie Pothole Lake near Jamestown, North Dakota, USA - PPLs Lake P8 Core (1) Depth... | ecosystem: Environmental > Aquatic > Freshwater >...
AGCGAATTGAAAAAATGAGGGAAGAATTATTCTTCAGAGGCGAAATTAAGAGATTCAATTTATAATTTTGCAGGGTAAATATTTACCCTGATGATACTACAAAGGAGAGTTGATGCATTTGCCGGACTTGGAGATATAATGATTCAGGCAGCCGAAGGGAAGTCATCTGATCTTTCCGACGGTCTCATAAGGTTAATTTATGAAAGTCACCGTACTAACCCCTGGTTCACCCGGGAGAATGTTCAGCTGGCTCTTGCATCTTTTGGCGCAGAGCTTAATTCTGCACAACTGAATAAATGGGTGTCACTGTACCCTGAACTCGAAAATCCACGGATTCCAAAAAGGATTGCAGTAGTAATGGCAGGGAATATTCCGATGGTCGGGTTTCATGATATGCTTTCAGTGCTGATAACCGGAAACAATCTCATTGGCAAAACCAGTTCGAAAGATGACCTGATAATAAAGGAACTTGCCTCCATATTGATAAGAGTTGAGCCCGGATTCGCAAGTTTGGTTACATTCACGGAGGAACCACTTAAGGACTTTGATGCTGTTATTGCGACAGGCAGTGATAATACTTCCAGATATTTTGAATACTGGTTCAGCAGATATCAGAGTCTTATCAGGAAGAACAGGACCGGCATAGCGTTGCTTTCAGGCAATGAGTCGTCCCGGCAGATGGCCGATCTTGGATCGGATGTTTTTTCTTACTTCGGGCTGGGGTGCAGGAATGTCACAAAATTATTTTTACCCGACAATTTTAATTTTGAGAAACTCAGGTTATCATGGTCCGGTTTCAGCAAGATTGGTGAAAATGTGAAGTACAGGAACAATTATGAGCACAACAAGGCGGTGGCAATAATAAACCGGGAAGAATTTCATGATTTTGGGTTTGTTTTGCTGAAAGAAGATATGGCTCTGTTTACACCTGTCGGAGTAGTAAACTACGAATTCATTTCTGAAGAAAGGTTCGGAGATACGGTAAGACGGAACGAAGATAAAATACAGGTAATTGTTTCAGGAGGTAAACATACCTGCTTCGGATCGGCGCAAAAGCCCAAATTATGGGACTATAGCGATGGTATTGACACTATAGAATTTCTACTTAAAATAAATTAGTCTGAGAAGTTTGTAAATCAAAAAGTATTATCTTGCACCCATTGAATTACTAAGATTATGGTATATAAGTTTGTTGTTTTATCGGATGAAGACGACGCATTTGTCAGGGAGTTTGAATTCCTTGATAACCAGACATTAATGGAGTTTCATAATATTCTGCAGGAAGAGCTTGAATTTGACAAATCCCAGATGGCTTCTTTTTTTCTTGCATCCGATAACTGGGAAAAAGAGGAAGAATTTACTCTTTTTGATATGGGTTCAGGTTCATCAACAATGGATGATGCAATTCTGGAGGATATTATTTTCCGTAAAAATCAGAAACTTCTGTATATATTTGATTTCTTCAATGAGAGAGGATTATTCATTGAGTACACTGGCGAAGTGGATGAGGTAAGAGGTAGAGAGTATCCGGTTTGTACTAATTCCAAAGGTGTGCCTCCGAAGCAGATAATATTTGGAGGAAGCGCAAGAAAGAAGTACAATAATCTTGTTGTCGCAGAAGAGGAAGAAGAAGCAGAGATTGATGACCTGTATTTTAACTCGGAGGATGAGGATTCATTGCCGGATTTTGACACAATAGACACTCTGGAAGATTTCCCTGAATAATTCCCCCTCCAGTACTAACCGGAGGTAATTCAATGAACACACTGATTTTGATTACCGGACCAACGGCATCAGGCAAGACTGATATATCCGTTGAGCTGGCTTTGAGATATGGTTGTGATATCATCTCTGCAGATTCGCGGCAATTCTATAAAGGTTTATCAATCGGAACCGCAGCCCCCAAGAAAGAAGATATGGCAAGGGTGAATCACCACTTTGTCGGTTTCATTCCGGTGACAGAATATTATAGTGTAAGCCGGTTCGAGCAGAATGTGATTAATCTGCTCCCTTCACTTTTTGAGAAGAACAGTCGCGTAATTATGACAGGTGGTTCGGGTCTGTATATAGATGCTGTATGTAACGGGATCGATGACATACCGGATGTTGATATTGAAATCCGTAACCGGTATGAGGTAAAACTTCGGGAAGAGGGCATTGAATCGTTAAGGAATGAATTAAAACTTGTTGATCCCGGGCACTATAGCCGGGTTGATCTCAGGAATCCCAGAAGGATTATCCGTGGTCTTGAAATATTTGCCACAACAGGACGACCCTATTCATCATTTCTTACCAAAGAGAAGATTCCACGGAATTTTAGAATAATTAAAATCGGGCTGATGCCTGAACGTGGTCTACTGCACGAGCGGATAAATGACAGAGTAGATATTATGATAAAGGAAGGGTTGCTGGCGGAGGCCCGCTCCTTCTATGAATTCAGGGATTATAACGCCTTAAAAACTGTCGGATACAGAGAGCTTTTTGATCATTTTGATGGTAAAACTTCACTTAATGAGGCTATTAGCCTCATTAAGAGAAATACACGCCGTTATGCAAGGAGGCAAATAACCTGGTGGACCAGAGATTCGGAAATAAAATGGTTCCGGCCGGAAAACCAGAGCGATATTCTATCTTTTATTGAGCAAGACGCAAGATAAGAAGAAGTATCAGAGTTGTTTAAGTTTTCTGATAGTTCCCTGAGGATCGTCGGAAGAGAAAACCGAGGTTCCTGCAACTAAAACATTTACACCGGCACTGACTAGTTTTGAAGCATTTGTGAGGTCGACTCCCCCATCGACCTGAATATAGACCTTGTATCCTTTGTTGTCGATCATTCTTCTGAGTTCCTCAATTCTATTGTAGCTTCCTTGAATAAACTCCTGTCCGCCAAATCCCGGGTTCACGGTCATAATAAGGACCATATCAATATAGGGAAGTATGTCGGTTAATAATGAGACCGGGGTATGCGGATTGAGTGCTACACCTGCTTTCATACCCAGCCTCTTTATTTCCGAGACTGTCCGATGAAGATGTATACAAGCTTCATAATGCACCGTGAGTATATCAGCTCCTGCCTCCTGGAATCTTGAAAGGAAATTGTCGGGTTGCGAAATCATGAGGTGCACATCAAGCGGTTTGGCAGCGTGTTTGTTTATGGATCGTATAACCGGGAATCCGAATGATATATTGGGGACAAAAACTCCATCCATAATATCGAGGTGAAACCAGTCAGCATCGCTGTTATTAACCATTTCGATATCTCTTTGGAGATTGCCGAAATCGGCAGCAAGCAATGACGGAGAGACAAGATTTGACATCTTTCAGATATTTAAGGGACAAATATAATTAAAAATAGGATTAGCCTAAATAGGTCTTCAGGATGCGGCATCGTGTAGTGAACTGTATTCTTTTAATCGCCTTTTCCTTGATTTGCCGGACTCTCTCCCTGGTGAGGTTCAGTTCTTCCCCGATTTCCTCAAGAGTATAAGGATGTTTCATCCCGAGGCCAAAATAGAGCTTTAGAACTCTGGCTTCCCGAGTTGAGAGTGTTCCCAGGGCCCTTTCTATCTCGTATGCAAGAGATTCATTAATCAGCGTTTTATCAGGGCTGGCGCTGTCTGTACTTTGCATTACATCATACATGGTATTGTCATCCTCGGAATTTATGGGGGCATCCATGCTAACCGTCCTGCCATTGGTTTTGAGGGCTTCTTTTACCTCTTCAGGAGCCATTTCAAGTTGCAATGCCAGTTCCTGTGCGGAAGGTTCACGTTCATACTCCTGTTCAAGACGGGCAAATGCCTTATTAATCCTGTTAAGGCATCCTATCTTATTTACCGGCAGTCTGACAATACGCGATTGTTCTGCAAGAGCCTGTAAAATGGATTGTCTGATCCACCAGACCGCATATGAAATAAATTTAAAACCACGGGTTTCATCGAATCGCTGGGCGGCCTTCATAAGCCCCAGATTCCCTTCGTTTATGAGGTCAGGCAGAGTCATGCCCTGGTTCTGGTATTGTTTGGCTACTGATACAACAAACCTGAGGTTCGCTTTTACAAGCTTAGAGAGAGCCTCTTTATCTCCGCCCTTAATTTTGCGTGCCAATACTGCCTCTTCCTCAGGAGAAATAAGTTCAACCTTTCCGATCTCCTGAAGATATTTATCAAGCGATGGAGTATCCCTGTTAGTTACCTGTTTGGTGATTTTCAACTGGCGCATAGCAAAGGAATATCAAGGTTTTGCTTTCAGATAAGTTATTGCACAACACAATTTTAGTAATTTTTTTCATTTTCTGAAAGCTATTCCTTAATATTTTGGAAAATAAAACAATATTTCCTATATTTGTGGTTCATAATAAACCACTTCATCAGGTTTGTTATTCTGCTTTAAGATCATAATCATTTGAACCACGACTTTTATTGTATTTTTTTATCAAATTTTCTTATCATTGCAACGATTTTTCTGGATTGTGAATCAAATAACAATAGATTTAAGGCTTAATTTTCCCAATCGGGCCTGAATTTTCAGAACTATCACAAACCCGCAAATTTCCATAGAAATAGTATATGTATGACATTCTTGAATTAAGTAAGAAGCTGGTTCCTGAGTTACGGGAAATCGCTAAAGAATTGCAGATAAACAAAGCTGACATTCTTAAAAAGCAGGATCTGATATACAAGATCCTTGATCAGCAGGCCATTAGCTTTTCGGAAAAGAAGAGTAATCAGAAAGCAGAGCCGGCCGAATCAAAGAAAGCAGAAAAGAGACCCGATACCGGAACTGAACTCTCTTTCTCCTCCAAAAAGAATGCCCCCCCCCCGGAAAAGGAGTTTAGGGAAAGGGAGCCACGGGCAACAGGCGAAGGTTTACCCAAATGGGACAAGAACCGTCAGGGTAATTCTCAGCCCCGCGGAGATGATAATATTGAAAAGGACAAGCCACGACCTGATAACATGAACAGAGAAAAATCCACTCCACAGGATTCATTAAGGCACTCTGATTCGTACTACCACGACAAGTTAAGAAGAGGCAGGCGGCCCAGGACGCTGCGTACGGACACTAAACCTGAACCGGAAGCTGTTTTTACTGCAATACCTGACAGGTTATTACCAAGGGAAACGGAAGAAATCCCAACCATTATTGATAATGCTATTCCGCCCGTTATCATTGATGAAGACCACCCGGTACTTCAATCGGAGGAATTGCTTGAGGATAAACGATTTCCTGATGAGAAACCAATAGTTCAGGAATCGGGTCGTGTGAATAATGAATTCCGCAAGCCTGAGGCAGCCAGAGAAGAGAGAATTGAAGAAAGGATAGAGAGAGCATACGATTTCGAAGGGATAGTAACTAATACCGGAGTACTGGAAATTATGCCCGACGGGTATGGGTTCCTCCGTTCACCCGATTATAATTACCTCAATTCGCCCGATGACATATATGTATCGCAGTCACAGATCAAGCATTTTGGTCTGAAAACAGGCGATTCGGTGAAAGGGACAATAAGGCCGCCAAAGGAAGGTGAAAAGTACTTTCCGCTGATAAAAATTGAAGAAATAAACGGGAGGAGCCCCGACTATATACGAGACAGGGTTCCCTTTGATTTTCTTACCCCTCTTTTCCCGAACGAGAAATACACACTTTGCGCACCGGGAGAAGGTTCTTTGTCAGTGAGAATAGTCGATATGTTCTCCCCTATCGGCAAAGGACAGCGCGGGCTCATCGTTGCTCAGCCCAAAACCGGTAAAACAGTATTACTTCAGGAGATAGCCAATGCAATTGCCAAGTACCACCCCGAAGCATACCTTATGATTCTGCTCATTGATGAGCGTCCGGAAGAGGTAACCGACATGGCCCGTAATGTCAACGGAGAGGTTATCGCATCAACTTTTGATGAACCTGCCGAAAGGCATGTAAGGGTTGCGAGCATAGTTCTGGAAAAAGCCAAGCGGCTTGTAGAGTGCGGGCATGATGTTGTGATTCTGCTCGACTCAATTACACGTCTGGCAAGAGCATTCAATACATGTGCTCCGGCATCTGGGAAAGTACTCTCAGGAGGCGTTGACTCTAATGCATTGCACAAACCAAAGAGGTTCTTTGGAGCTGCACGAAATATCGAGAACGGCGGTTCGCTGACAATTCTTGCTACTGCACTTACCGAAACCGGTTCTAAAATGGATGATGTAATTTTTGAGGAGTTTAAGGGAACCGGGAACATGGAACTTCAGCTCGACCGGAAGCTTTCAAACAGGAGGATATTCCCTTCAATTGATATTCCTGCTTCAAGCACCCGTCGTGAGGATCTTCTTCTCGATAAGAAAATGCTCAATAAAATATGGGTACTTCGCAATTACCTTGCAGACATGAACTCAATCGAAGCAATGGAATTTCTGCGTGACAGAATTCTGCAGACAAAATCGAACCAGGAGTTTCTGGTTTCAATGAACGGTGAATAATAGCAAACAAAATAAACTAACAATATTCCTAATCAATTTTATCAAAAGATGAAAACAAAGAAATTTCTTACATGCGATGGGAACCAGGCTGCTTCACACATAGCTTATATGTTCAGCGAAGTTGCCTGTATCTATCCAATCACCCCCTCATCAACCATGGCCGAGATGATAGACGAATGGTCGGCAAATGGATTAAAAAACATTTTTGGAGAAGAGGTAAAAGTAGTTGAAATGCAATCAGAAGCAGGTGCTGCAGGTGCTGTTCACGGTTCGCTTCAGGCCGGAGCACTGACAAGTACCTTCACTTGCTCGCAGGGGTTACTGCTAATGATTCCGAACATGTACAAGATGGCAGGAGAACTTCTTCCGGCGGTTTTCCACGTAAGTGCGAGAGCAGTTGCTGCACATGCTCTTTCTATCTTTGGTGACCATAGTGACATATATGCTACAAGACAGACCGGATTTGCGATGCTCGCCAGCGGCAGCGTTCAGGAAGTAATGGATCTGGCCGGAGTTGCTCACCTTTCAGCCATCAAATCCCGCATCCCGTTCCTCCATTTCTTTGACGGATTCCGCACATCAGCAGAAGTTCAGAAGATAGAATCTATTCAGAAAGAAGATATTGAGAAACTTCTCGATTACGACGCACTAAGGAAGTTCAGAGAGAATTCACTCAATCCTTCACGCCCGGTAACAAGGGGAACTGCACAAAATCCTGATATTTTCTTCCAGGCAAAAGAGGCTTCAAATGTTTTCTACGATGCACTTCCTGAAATCGTGGTATCTTATATGAAGGAGATATCCAAGCTTACAGGAAGAGATTACAAACCATTCACATACTATGGTGCTCCTGACGCGGAGAACATCATCATTGCTATGGGTTCCATCACAGACACAGTTAAGGAAACAATAGATTATCTTGCACAGAAGGGTGAAAAACTTGGACTTATCAGCGTTCATCTGTACCGTCCTTTTGTGCCGAAATACCTGTTTGATGTTCTGCCGGCAAGTGTAAAAAGGATCGCGGTTCTTGATCGCACAAAGGAACCGGGAGCTCATGGTGAGCCACTGTATCTTGATATCAACGAGATGTTCTACACCCGCCAAAACAGGCCTCTCATTGTCGGTGGTCGCTACGGATTAAGCTCCAAAGATACAACCCCTGCAATGGTAATGTCTGTTTTCGAAAACCTCAAGATGAAGGAACCGAAGAATCAGTTCACCGTTGGAATAGTTGATGATGTTACTTTTAAATCTCTTCCGATTCTGCCTGAAATAAATGTTTGCTGTTCAGGAACTTACTCAGCAAAATTTTATGGCCTTGGTTCCGACGGAACAGTTGGCGCAAATAAAAACACAATCAAGATCATTGGTGATGCCACAGACAAGTACTGCCAGGCATATTTTGCTTACGACTCAAAGAAGTCGGGTGGGATAACGGTATCGCACCTGAGATTTGGAAACGAACCTATCAGGTCGCCCTATCTCGTAAATACTCCTGATTTTGTAGCATGTCACGTACCGGCATACCTTGAGAAATATGATATGCTGAAAGGACTCCTCAGAAGAGGTACTTTTCTTCTCAACTCAACATGGGATGCTGAAGAGACCAAGAAAAGACTCCCCGATCATGTGAAGAAGTACCTTGCTTCAAATAAGATCAGTTTCTACACAATTAATGCCACCCAGATAGCCGATGAACTCGGGCTGGGTAACCGTACCAACACAATAATGCAGGCTGCTTTCTTTAAGGTATCTGAAGTGATCCCCTATGCCCAGGCTGTTAAGGAAATGAAGAAAGGTGTTGACTACTCATATGGGAAAAAAGGTGAGGAAATCGTAAAGATGAACTATGCCGCAATTGACAGAGGCGGAGAAGTTGCTAAGATAGATGTACCTGAAGAGTGGGCTAAAATTGTAATGGAAGGCAATAAGGATTCACGTAATATCCCTGCATTTATCAAGGATGTAATGGAACCTGTTAATTCCCAAAGAGGAGATTCGTTGCCTGTAAGTGCCTTCAGGGGCCGTGAAGACGGAACTTTCCCGGCTGGAACGACAGCCTACGAGAAACGTGCAATAGCGGTTTATACACCCGAATGGCAGTCTGAAAACTGTATCCAGTGTAATCAGTGTGCATACGTTTGTCCTCACGCTGCCATCAGACCATTCCTTCTGACAGATGCAGAGGTTAAGGGAGCCCCGGCCGGTACAAAAACAATTAAAGGTATTGGCGGAACCAAGGAGTATCAGTTCAAAATTCAGGTTTCCCTATATGACTGTACCGGTTGCGGCAACTGCGCCGATGTATGTCCTTCGAAGCAAAAAGCACTTATCATGAAACCTTTTGAGTCGCAAATGCCTGAGGCAGAAAGATGGCTATACATGCACGAAAAAGTTGGATACAAAGATACGGTTGTAGACAAATCCGTTAACGTCAAGAACAGCCAGTTTGCCCAGCCTTTGTTTGAGTTCTCCGGAGCCTGTGCAGGTTGCGGTGAAACTCCCTATATTAAGTCAATCACACAGTTGTTTGGCGACAGGATGGTTATTTCAAACGCCACCGGCTGCTCATCCATCTACGGTGGCTCGGCTCCTGCTACTCCATATACAGTTAATAATAAGGGGGAAGGTCCGGCATGGGCTAATTCACTTTTTGAAGACAATGCAGAATATGGCTTTGGAATGGCTACGGGTTCGGCCCAGCTTAGAAAAAGGGCAGCCCGGTTCATGAATGAGGCACTAGCTGGTGGCAAACTCAAACCCGAAACCAAAACTGCTTTCGAAGAATGGATAAACACCCAGGATAATGCAGTAGCATCAAAAACAGCTTCTGAAAAGGTCATAACTGCCTGTCAGAAAGATGGGTCCGAGGTCGCTAAAGAGATAATGAAGCTTAAAGATTACCTGTCGAAGAAATCATTCTGGATCTTCGGTGGCGACGGTTGGGCATATGATATAGGATTTGGAGGTCTTGATCATGTTATCGCTTCAGGCGAGGATGTTAATATACTTATTATGGATACAGAAGTGTATTCAAATACAGGTGGACAGGCTTCAAAATCAACCCCTGCCGGCGCAGTGGCCAAATTCGCTGCTTCAGGTAAGAAAATCCGCAAAAAAGACCTGGGAATGATGGCAATGACTTATGGTTATGTTTATGTTGCTCAGGTTTCAATGGGAGCCAGCCAGTCGCAATACCTTAAAGCTATCAGGGAAGCTGAAGCTTACCCCGGCCCCTCAGTGATAATTGCATACTCACCATGTATTGCTCACGGGCTGAAGAGCGGGATGGGAAAAACCCAGGAACAGGGCAAGATAGCTGTGGAAGCCGGTTACTGGCAGTTGTACAGATATAACCCAATGCTCGAAGCTGAGGGTAAGAATCCATTTATCCTTGATTCGAAAGAGCCCGACTGGAATAAATTCCAGGATTTCCTTCACTCTGAAGTGAGATATACTTCGCTTATACAAGCATTCCCGGAACAGGCAAAGGAACTCTTTGCTGCTGCTGAGGTTAATGCAAAGTGGAGATATAATTCCTACGACAGACTTGCCAGGGCAGTTTATTAGCAACTATTTTTAAAGGCAACAGAAGAGCTCCTGAGATTCAGGGGCTCTTTTGCTGGGTGCTGGGTGAAAATGGCTACAGGCTGCGGGCTACAGGTTGCAGGCTGCAGGCAACGGCAAATATTTTCCTGAACCTCGTGGTTATTTTGCCTGAGGCCTGGTGCCCGTCGCCTGGTGCCCTTTTCCCCATACCACACAACGCACACCTCAAACCGTTTTGCCCTGAGCCCTGAGCCCTGAACCACTCTTTCGGATACCGGATACCGGTTTATTCTTGCCTATTTTTATTAACTTTGCAGATTGAATTATGGGAAGAATTCTGGCCATAGATTATGGGAAGAAGCGATGCGGACTGGCAGTTACCGATCCGGGAAGAATTATAGCTTCACCTCTCGAAACGGTTCGTACTCACGAGCTGGAATCATTCCTTCTGCACTATGATGCAACTGAAAAAATAGATGAATTTGTGATCGGATATCCGAAACAAATGAACAATCAGCCCAGTGAAGCGGTTAAGTACATTGACCCGTTCATTGCCAGAATAAAAAAAATATTTCCAGGGATGGTTATTCACCTGGTTGATGAAAGATTTTCATCAAAACTCGCCTTTCAGGCGATGATAGACGGAGGAGTGAGCAAAGAAAAGAGAAAAGACAAGGCAATGATTGATCGCATCAGCGCATCTATTATATTGCAGACGTTCATGGAGAGTATTAATAAAAAAAAATAGCATCAATGGTATACCCCGTAGTGGTTTACGGACATCCTGTTCTGAGAAAAATTGCGGAAGATGTTGACAGGGATTATCCCGGACTTCAGGAATTGATTAACGATATGTTTGAAACAATGTATCGGGCCGAGGGCGTAGGACTTGCAGCCCCGCAGATTGGCAAATCCGTCAGGATATTTGTTGTTGATGGAACTCCTCTTGCGGAGGATGAACCGGAAATGGCCGATTTTAAAAAAGTCTTTATCAATGCCAGGATTACTGAGAAAGCAGGTGAAATTGTCCCGATGAATGAGGGATGCCTCAGTATTCCTAATCTTCGTGAAGAGGTTAACCGTGAATCGCATATGCGTATTACCTACTTCGATGAAAAATGGAATCAGCAGAGCGAGGTATATAAAGGATACAAGGCACGGGTAATCCTTCATGAGTATGATCATCTCGACGGCATCATGTTCACCGATAAGGTAAGTCCGCTCCGTCGCCGGCTTCTTCAGCGAAAACTGACCGATATAAGCAAAGGTAAGTTCGAAGCCGATTATAATACACTATTGGCTGGCCAGAGAATCAGGTAAATTTCATAACTTTATGCAGTCATCGCTTATATCGTGCTGCATAAGGAGATTCCATTCATAAGACTCCTTGTCCCTTTATGTGCAGGGATACTGATCGGGTATCTGACAGAAGTACCCGTTTCTGCGGCACTCTATTCTCTGGGTTTTGCCTGCATAATCCTCATCGGTTCACTTCTGGTCCCTACATTACTAACGAACCATCTGTATGGTGTTGCCTTGTCATTGGTTCTGATATCAGCCGGGTTTTACCTTCTGAAATTTGAACTCGCAAGACCAGAAATAATAAGCAATACAGAGGCTGTTTTCGTATGCAGAATTAAAACTTTTCCGGAACCAAAGGCAAAAAGTTATGCGATAACAGCTGATATAAAAGGACGATTCGACAATGAGGGGATACTTCAAAAGATTAAGGGAGGACTCTTAATTTATCATTCCACCGCCGATTCAACTGCTCCCTCCATGGTTCCTGGCGATATAATTGCAATAAGGACCAGACCTGTTCCGATTACAAACAGGGGAAATCCATATGAATTTGACTACCAGAACTTCATGCTGAAGAAAGGGATAAGATATTTTGTATTTACCCGTGAAGAGTCTATTATTCAGTTCCAACCCGGCACGAATTTAACTGTCCGGGAGAAGGCCCTAATAACCGGAAAAAAGATATCCGACATTTACAAAAGCTCCGGCATCAGGGAAAATAATGCTGCGCTCCTTGCAGGATTGACTCTGGGTCAGAAGGAGAGCATTGACGAAGAAACACGTACTGCCTTTTCCCGGGCAGGTGTGATGCATATAATGGCAGTTTCTGGTCTCCATGCAGGAGTAATAAGCATGTTTGTCTTTAGTGTGCTTTTCTTTCTCAGAGGCAGATTACTCGTTTTCCGGGTAATAATATCAGTAGGGGTTCTGTGGATTTTCGCTTTCATAACAGGACTCTCTCCATCGGTTGAAAGGGCTGCACTTATGTTCACTTTTCTGCATACCGGCAAGCTGCTAAAGCGACCTGTAAACAACATTAATTCAATTCTTTCAGCCGCATTTTTCATGCTGATTTTCAATCCCTCCGATCTTACATCATTGGGTTTTCAACTCTCCTTTTCTGCAGTGCTTTTTATATCGGGATTTTACAGCACGGTATCCAAATTGTTCCGGTCCGGAATATGGCCGGCTGACAGGTTATGGCAGATGTCGGTGGTCTCAGTTCTGGCCCAGTTGGGAACTTTGCCCTTTGTACTGAATGCTTTTGGTCAGTTCCCTGCATGGTTTCTTCCGGCAAATCTTATTATTATACCGCTGGCAACAATGATAATAATTCTTGCCTTCATACTGATTTTGCTGACGCCGCTTAGTTTGTTCACCGGATTTCTGGCATCGGCACTGAACTTCCTGCTTGAATTAACTGCACACTCGGCCAGAATAATTTCAAATCTGCCAGGATCGGCCGATTTTGGAAGAGTCCTGCTTTGGCCTGAGACAATCGGACTGTTACTTGCAATATGGGCATTTCTCTACTATGTTTTCTTTATGCGCTACAAGAACCTGAAAATTACCCTTTTGACAATTCTTATGATTCTATCGGTATCGACCTTCAGGTACTTCAGAACTAAAGCTACATCGGAAATAATAATCTATAACCAGACAAACACAATAACTCTTGGAGTCCGTTCAGGCCACCTTATCTGGATATATAGCGAAAATGGGGAACCCGATCAGGCGGTTTTAAGACACATCTCCGCGATCTCACTTAGGGTCAGTTCAACTTCCCCTGTAGTCTTACCATCGGTTATTGAATTCGAAGGTTATAAATTGTTGCTTACAGATGATTATTCAGCTGAAATGATTCATAAACATAACCCTGATATCCTGATAACTAAAAAAGTACCTAAGATTTTCAAACCTCCCGATACAGAAAATAAGCTCATCATCTTTGTTACTTCCGGTTCCTCCAACGTCATAATAATCGCAGACGATGATGCCAAAGACTACAGTGACAGTATCTATTTCATCCCTGAAGACGGCGCACAGTTTATCAAAACAGGAAAGTACCGCAAGAAAGGATGGAAAATATTGGATTAATATGCAATTAAAGTAGTAATTTGCGGGAAGTTTTTTCTTATTCAGAGAACGATGAGAATAGTAATAGCAGGTGCGGGAGAAGTGGGGACACATCTTGCGAAGATGCTTTCAAATGATAATCACGAAATAATTCTTATTGATACGGAAGAAGACAGGTTAAGACCTGTTGATTCAGCGCTCGATGTCATGACTTATCACGGGTCTGCAACATCGGTAAATATGCTCAGGGACACACTTGGGAAAAAGACCGATCTTTTTATAGCAGTTGCTCATTCAGAAGACACGAATATAACAGCAGCCATTCTGGCAAAGAGACTTGGGGCAATAAAAACATTTGCCCGAATTAACAATATGGAGTATCTCGAGGAGAACACAAATGAGTTTTTCCGGAGTCTGGGAATCGATTTTATGATTTATCCTGAGCTTATTGCAGCTAAAGAGGTTCTAAGGTTGCTGCATGAGACGGGTACCACGGAGTTCATGGAATTTTCTGGTGGCAAATTAATGATAT
>Ga0105099_10001615_pt1 | contig 13909 bp, 12 predicted proteins | sample PPLLak3cmMay2015_2_FD_79138 | JGI IMG/M metagenome (GOLD analysis project Ga0105099, IMG submission 79138) | Freshwater sediment microbial communities from Prairie Pothole Lake near Jamestown, North Dakota, USA - PPLs Lake P8 Core (1) Depth... | ecosystem: Environmental > Aquatic > Freshwater >...
CGTCGACCGCGATAATCTCCGCCCGGGGGCATTCCAGCGCCAGTGAAATGGCGACGATGCCGGAGCCGGTGCCGAGGTCGAGCACTTTCGGATTGGCGAGGCCGGACAGCTTTTCCTGTGCTATGTCGATCAGGACTTCGGTTTCCGGGCGCGGGATCAGCACCGCTGGCGACACCTGAAAGACGCGGCCGCGAAACTCCGCCTCACCGATGATGTAGGCCAGCGGTTCGCCGGCCGCGCGACGGTCGACCCATTCGGCGAACTGTGCGTAGGCTGGCGCGCTGACCGGCGTTTCCGGGCGCGCCAGCAGATCGGTGTGCGAGCAGCCGCTGGCGTATTGCAGCAACAGGCGCGCATCGAGCCGGTCGATGCGCTGCCTTGCTGCGGTCAACGCCTCAAAAAGGGTCATTTTCAGTTCTGCTCGGCCAGTTCGGCCAGCAGGTCGGCCTGATGTTCGGCCGCCAGCGCGCCCAGCAGCTCGTCCATGTCGCCATCCATGATCGCGGCGATCTTGTACAGCGTCAGGTTGATGCGGTGGTCGGTGACCCGGCCCTGCGGGAAGTTGTAGGTGCGGATGCGTTCGGAGCGGTCACCGGAGCCGATCAGGCTCTTGCGCGTGCTGGAAATATGGGCTTGCTGGGCACGTACCTGGACATCCTTGATGCGCGCCGCCAGCACCTTCATGGCCGAGGCCTTGTTGGCGTGCTGCGAACGGCCATCCTGACATTCGGCGACGATGCCGGTCGGGATATGCGTGATGCGCACCGCCGAATCGGTCTTGTTGATGTGCTGGCCACCGGCGCCGGAAGCACGGAAGGTGTCGATGCGCAGGTCGGCCGGGTTGAGGTTCACGTCCTCGACTTCATCGACCTCAGGCATCACCGCTACCGTACATGCCGAGGTGTGGATGCGCCCCTGCGTTTCGGTTTCCGGCACGCGCTGGACGCGATGTCCGCCGGACTCGAACTTCAGTCGCGAATAGGCGCCGTTGCCAGCGATGCGGCAGATAATTTCGCGGTAGCCGCCGAGTTCCGATTCACTGGCCGACATCACCTCGACCTGCCAGTGCTGGCGCTCGGCAAAGCGCGAATACATGCGGAACAGGCTGCCGGCGAACAGCGCCGACTCGTCGCCGCCGGTGCCGGCGCGGATTTCGAGGAGGACGCTTTTCTCGTCGTTGGGATCCTTGGGCAGGAGCAGCTTCTGCAAATCGACTTCAATCTCTGGCAGGCGCGCCTTGGCGGCGCCCATTTCCTCCTCGGCGAAATCGCGCATCTCGGGGTCGGCGAGCATCGCCTCGGCTTCGGCTAGGTCGTTTTCGGCCTGGCGGAAAGCGTTGAACTGGCGGATCACCGGCTCGATTTCCGAACGTTCGCGCGACAGCTTGCGGAACTGATCCATGTCGTTGGCTGTGCTTGGCGACGACAACATGCGGTCGATTTCGTCGAGGCGGTCGACCAGCAGGTCGAGTTTCTGGCGGATGGAGGGTTTCATGGGGTTAGCGAAGGATGCGCGCGCGGCAGCAGCCCGAAAGGGCAGCTACTCGCCGGAATGTAGGTGGAAGAGACGCGCGGCGGCGGCCTGCAGTTCGGCGCGTTCGGCGCCTTCGGCCAAGTTGAGCGCCTGGGTCGGCGCGTGCAGGATCTTGTTAGTCAGGCGGTGCGACAGGTGTTCGAGTACCTTGTCGGCCGGCTCGCCCTTCGCCAGCAATTTCATGGCGTGCTCGATCTCGTGGCGGCGTACGCGCTCGGCCGAGTCGCGCAGTGAGCGGATGACCGGCACGGTGTCGCGCGATTCAAGCCAGACGAGGAAATCCTGAACCCGGCTGGCGATGATGTCCTCCGCCTCGATCACCGCAGCCTGCCGCGATTCGAGGCCGCTCTCGACGATCTGTGCGAGGTCGTCGACGGTGTAGAGGAAGACGTCGTCGAGTTCGCCGACTTCCTCCTCGATGTCGCGCGGCACCGCGAGGTCGACCATGAACATCGGCCGGTGGCGGCGGGCCTTGACCGCCCGTTCGGCCATGCCGAGGCCGATGATCGGTAGCGGGCTGGCGGTGCACGAAACAACGATGTCGTGCTGCGCCATGTACTCGGCGAGTTCGTCGAGGCGGATGGCGGTGCCGTTGTAGCGCTCGGCCAAAGCCCGGCCGCGCTCGACGGTGCGGTTGGCGACGGTGACCTGTTTCGGCTGGCGGGCACAGAAATGGGCGGCGCACAGTTCGATCATTTCGCCGGCGCCGATGAACAGGATGCGCTGGGTTTCGAGTGATTCGAAGATGCGCTCGGCCAGATGGACGCCGGCCGCGGCCATCGAGACGATGTTGGCGCCGATCGCGGTCGTGCTGCGCACTTCCTTGGCGACCGAGAACGAGCGCTGGAACAACTTGTGCAGTTGCGTGCCGAGGGTGCCGTTTTCTTCGGCGACGCGCACCGCATCCTTCATCTGGCCAAGAATCTGCGGCTCGCCGATGACCATCGAATCGAGTCCGCTGGCGACGCGGAAGGCGTGGCGGATCGCTTCCGGCTGGTCGTGGGTATAGATGTAGGGGGCGATTTCGTCGCGTTCGACCTGGTGGTACTGGGCCAGCCAGTCGATCACCATGTCCGGCGACTCGGCGGCGCAGTAGATTTCGGTGCGGTTGCAGGTCGACAGGATGGCGACTTCGGAAACCGGCCGGGCGCGCGTCAGGTCGACCAGCGCATGCGGCAGTTTTTCGGCGCCAAACGCCACGCGCTCGCGGATGGCGAGCGGCGCGGAATGATGGTTGATGCCGAGGGTAAAGATCACCGGATTGGGCTGGGGTGCACGGGACGGGCGCCGATTATAGCATTCGCTCCAAGTCAGCTCCGGCGGGGCCCGCCAACGCTGGTTCCGGTAAAAGTTGACAAGCTTGCTCGGGTTTAATAAAGTCGGTCCATCCCAAGGGGGAGTAGCTCCCAACCGGCGTGTCGTCATCACGAAGCCTAGGCTTCCGGCATCCGGGCAGCGAACAGCGCTGCGAGCAAGACCTTTGCCGCGATGGCGAGGCTCCTTTGGCGTTCCACGGCTCTCGTCCATTGCGGCGCGGGCCGTTTGCTTTTTGGAATGCACGAAAGGAGTTGTATGGAAACCGTAGGCAGTCTGGGTTTGTGGGCCGGCTTCGCCGTGATCGTTCTGGTGATGCTGGCGATCGACCTCTTCGTGGTCGGCGGCGGCAAGGAACACCGCGTCAGCTTCAAGGAGGCCGCCGTCTGGTCGGTGATTTGGATCAGCCTCTCGCTCGCCTTCGCCGGCGGCCTGTGGTGGTATCTCGACGGCAGCATGGGGCGCGAGATCGCCAATACCAAAGCGCTCGAATTCATCACCGGCTACCTGATCGAGAAGGCGCTTGCGGTCGACAACGTCTTCATCTGGTTGATGCTGTTCAGCTTCTTCGCCGTGCCGCTCGAACTGCAGAAGCGCGTGTTGCTTTACGGCGTCCTTGGCGCCATCATCATGCGCACCATCATGATCTTCGCCGGCGCCTGGCTGATTACCCAGTTTCACTGGATTCTTTACATCTTCGGTGCCTTCCTGCTGATCACCGGGGTCAAGATGTACTGGTTTGCCGACGAGAAACCGGACCTCGAGAACAATAAATTGGTGAAATGGCTGCGCGGCCACATGAAGATCACCACGGAATTCCATGGTCAGCAGTTCTTCATCTGGAAGAACGGCGTGCGTTACGCGACGCCACTGTTCCTGGCGCTGGTGCTGGTCGAAGCCTCCGACCTGATCTTCGCCGTCGATTCGATTCCGGCCATCTTCGCGATCACCACCGACCCGTTCATCGTGCTGACCTCGAACATCTTCGCCATCCTCGGCCTGCGCGCCATGTACTTTCTGCTCGCCGGCGTCGCCGACCGCTTCTCGCTACTCAAGTACGGCCTCGCCATCGTGCTGATGTTCATCGGCGTCAAGATGCTGCTGATCGACATCTACAAGATTCCGGTCGGTTTCTCGCTGGCCGTGGTCGCGGTCATCATCGGCGCCTCGGTGTGGGCTTCCCTGCGCAAGGAAGCCCGCGCCGGCAAGGGCTGATCTGTGGTTTTCGAAGCGGCTGTAATCCATTACGGCCGCCTCCTTGGGCGTCGTGTGCCGCCACTCGGCATGCAGCGCGCCGGATCGGCCGGGCCGGGACGGTCATCGCGTTGCAGGGTGCCGACGACGCGGGCGCAACCGGCGACGAAGGCCAGGAGAGGCGAGGGGGGGCCGGCACATCAGGGAATCTATTTGAGGCGGCCGCCAGTGAAGCGCAGGCGATATGCCACGGCACGGCGTCGCCGGCTTGGAGTGCAAACCTGCTAATATTTCGCTCTTCGCTGCATCGCACCAAAGGCGTTTCCCCGATGTCCATTCCTGTTGCCGAACGCATGAGCCCGGAAGAGCGCCGTGCCGGTGCCTCTCTCGCTTCCATATTCGCCCTGCGCATGCTGGGATTGTTCCTCATCCTGCCGGTGTTCTCGGTCTACGCCGAGACCCTGCCCGGCGGCGACAATCTGGCGCTGGTTGGTTTTGCCCTCGGCGCCTATGGGCTGACGCAGGCAGTGTTCCAGATTCCCTACGGCATCGCCTCCGATATCTGGGGGCGCAAGCTGGTCATCGTCATCGGCCTGCTGGTTTTCGCCTTGGGCAGTTTCGTCGCCGCCTGGGCGCCGGACATGAACTGGATCATTGTTGGTCGCGTGCTGCAGGGCGCCGGGGCGATTTCGGCCGCGGTGACGGCGCTGGCCGCCGACCTGACACGCGAGGAGCACCGGACCAAGGTGATGGCGATGATCGGCTCGTCGATCGGCCTCGTCTTCGCGCTCTCGCTGGTCGGCGCACCACTGCTTTATGGCCTGATCGGCATGGGCGGACTATTCTCGATGACCGGCGTTCTGGCCCTGCTGGCGATCGTGCTACTGCTCAAGGCCGTGCCGCCGGCGCCGCCGCCGCACGGGCACGCCAAGCTGCCGCTGCGCCGGGTATTCTTCGACGCCGATCTGTTGCGGCTCAATGTCGGCATTTTCGTGCTGCACATGATGCAGATGGCGATGTTCGTCGTCCTGCCGCATGCCTTGGTCGATCATGGCGGGTTGGCGGCGGCGGAACACTGGAAGGTCTATCTGCCTGCCGTGCTGGTTTCCTTTGCCATCATGGTGCCGGCGATCATCGCCGCTGAACGGAAGGACAAGATGCCGCCGGTTTTTCGTTCCGCCATCGCCTTGCTGATCATCGTTCAACTGGGCCTGCTCTTTTTCGGAGCGAATTTGTGGACGCTGGCATTCTGGCTGATGCTTTTCTTCGTCGCCTTCAATATTCTCGAAGCGACCCTGCCGTCGCTGGTCTCGCGCACCGCGCCGCCGGCGGCCAAGGGCGCAGCGCTCGGGGTGTACAACACGACGCAGGCGATCGGGCTGTTCATCGGCGGCGCCGGCGGCGGCTATATTGCCCAGAATTTCGGTGATAATGCGGTTTTTGCCGCCTGTGCCGGATTGGCACTGCTCTGGCTGGTGGTGGCTGGCTCAATGAATTTCCCGCAACGGCGCGCGGCAGCAGCGGCAACTCAATCTATCTAGGAGGCACGGGGCATGGCATCGGTCAACAAGGCAATCATCGTCGGAAATCTCGGCAAGGATCCCGAAGTTCGCTACACCGCCAGCGGCGAGGCGATCTGCAACATTACTGTCGCCACCAGCGACACCTGGAAGGACAAGGCGACCGGGGAGAAGAAAGAGGCGACCGAATGGCATCGCATCTCCTTCTTCGGCAAGCTGGCGGAAATCGCCGGCCAGTACCTGAAAAAGGGCTCGCAGGTCTATGTCGAGGGCAGCATTCGCACCCGGAAATGGACCGACAAGGAAGGCCAGGAGCGTTACACCACCGAGATACGCGGCGACGAAATGAAGATGCTTGGCTCGCGCCAGGGCATGGGGGCGCCGGCTTCGTCTGGCGGCTATGATGCCGAGCCGGCCGATTACGCGCCGGCGTCCGCCAAAAACAAGCCGAAGCCCTCTTTTGACGATCTGGGTGACGACATCCCGTTCTGACGGTTCGGCCGGATAAAACCAGCAGAGCGGCGATCAAGCCGCCGGCATTCAGGGAGTATCGATGAGCAGCACCGACTTGCATGGTGGCGAAGCAACCGGCAAGCGGCTGGCCGTCCTGGCGCTGGCCGCTCTCGGCGTCGTCTATGGCGATATCGGCACCAGCCCGCTCTATGCGGTGAAGGAAGTTTTCGCCGGAAACCACCCGATTCCGGTCACCGAGGCGAACATCTTCGGCAGCCTGTCGCTGTTTTTCTGGGCGCTGATCATCGTTGTTTCGATCAAGTACGTGAGCTTCATCATGCGCGCCGACAACCGCGGCGAGGGCGGCATCATGGCGCTGATCGCGCTGGCGCTGCGTGAAGTTCAGGACAAGCCGAAGCAGGCGAGGGCGGTGATGATCGTCGGCATACTCGGCGCGGCGATGTTCTACGGTGACGGCATGGTCACGCCGGCGATTTCCGTGCTCTCCGCGGTCGAGGGGCTGGAGGTGGCGACCCCGGCGTTCAAGCCCTTCGTGATCCCGATCACCATGGTGGTGCTATTCGCCCTGTTCTATATCCAACGGAACGGCACGGCCCTGGTCGGCAACTTTTTCGGGCCGGTGATGGTGCTCTGGTTCAGTACGCTGGCCTTGCTTGGCCTGAGCAACATCGTCGCCCATCCGGCCATTCTGCATGCCTTGAATCCGCTCTACGGTGTCGAATTCCTGTTCGATAACAAAGCGATGGCGCTCGTGGCGATGGGTAACGTCGTCCTCGCAGTCACCGGCGCCGAGGCGCTGTATGCGGACATGGGCCACTTCGGACGCAAGCCGATCCAGCGCGCGTGGTTCGCCTTCGTGCTGCCGGCGCTGGTGCTCAACTACTTCGGCCAGGGCGCGCTGATCCTCGGCGATCCGGAAGCGGCGAAGAATCCCTTCTTTCTCTCGGCGCCGGAATGGGCACTCTATCCGCTGGTCGGGCTGGCCACGGTGGCCACGGTAATCGCTTCACAGGCGGTCATTTCCGGGGCATTTTCGGTGACCCGCCAGGCCATGCAGCTCGGTTTCGTGCCACGCATGGAAGTGCAGCAAACTTCGGAGCAGGAGCAGGGGCAGATCTATCTGCCGGCGGTCAACTGGGCGCTGATGCTGGCGGTGATGATCCTGGTGCTCGGCTTCAGGTCGTCGAACAACCTGGCGGCCGCCTACGGCATCGCGGTGACCGGCGACATGGTGATCACGTCGCTGCTGGCGACCGTCGTCGTCGCGCGCGGCTGGGGTTGGGGCTGGGCCAGGGCGGGCGCGCTGTTCGCCTGTTTCCTCGTCGTCGAACTCATGTTCCTCGCCGCCAACATCTTGAAAATTCCCGATGGGGGCTGGTTCCCGCTGGTCGCCGGGATGGGCACCTTCATCCTGATGACGACCTGGAAGCGCGGCCGTCAATTGCTGGCCGAGCGCCTGAAGGGCGAGCGTCTGGAACTGACGCTGTTTCTGGAGTCGCTCGCGGCGTCGATGCCGACCCGGGTTGCCGGCACATCGGTATTCCTCAATGCCGATCCCAAGGGGGTGCCGCATGCCCTGTTGCACAACCTGATGCACAACAAGGTGTTGCACGAACGGGTGGTGCTGGTTTCCGCCCAGTTCTTCGACGTGCCCTATGTCCCGGCTGTCGACCGGGTCGAGGTCAGGCAGTTGCGTGACAACTTCTGGAGCGTGATCATTCAGTACGGCTTCAAGGACGAACCCGACATTCCGCTGGCCTTGTCGATGTGCGCCGAAGCGGGGCTCGAATTCAATGCGCTCGATACATCCTATTTCATCGGGCGTGAGACGCTGATTCCGCGACTCAATTCCGAGATGGCGTTCTGGCGCGAGAAGATATTCATCACCATGTTCCGCAATGGCGGTTCGGCAACGGCATTCTTCAAGATTCCCAGCAATCGTGTCGTCGAACTGGGCACTCAGGTAGTTCTCTAACGTGCTCCCCTAGCGCTGGCAGTGGCGATCGCGGCCGGTTTTCTTGGCCGTGTACAGCGCTTCGTCGGCACGCTGGATCGCCGTGTCGATGGTGTCGGCCCAGAGGATTTCGGTGCTGCCGATGCTGGCCGTGAATTTCAGCTGTGTCGCGTCGGCCAGCGTGACCGTGGTATTGCGCAGCCGCTCGAGCAGCCGCTCTATGACCGGGGCGGCCATCTGCGCATTGGTTTCGACCAGCACCACCGCGAATTCTTCGCCGCCGATCCGGCCGACGATATCCACGTTACGCACGCTGGACTTGAGCAGTTGCGCAAGATGCGCCAGCACGGCGTCGCCGGCGGGGTGGCCGAACTTGTCGTTGATCTTCTTGAAATGATCGATGTCGAGCATCAGCAGCGTCGGTGACGGCCCGTGACGCTGGCTGCGCGCCAGTTCATGGGCAAACCGGTCCATGAAGGCGCGCCGGTTGATGAGGCCGGTCAGGGCATCGGTCGAGGCCTGCACGCGCAGGTCGACTTCCAACGCGACCCGCCGCGCGATCTCCGCTTTCAGCCGGTCGCCTTCGGTCTGGGTTGCAGCCTTCTGTGCGGCAGCTTCCTCCTTGTAGCGGAGCAGTGTTTTTTCGGACCAGAATATGCCGACGGAAATCAGGATGGCGGTGATGATAAAGCGGATGGCAAAGCTGGTTGAATAGGCGCTAGTACCGAACTCCGGGCCGCCGAGCAACATGATGGCGGCTACCGTGGCGATGCTGATGCCGGCCCATGTAGCACCCTGGCGCGGCGGTAGCATCATGCCCGCCAGTAACAGTAGCGCGAAGAACCAAAGTGCCCGTCCATGCTCCTGACCGGAGAATGCGACAAGGTAGATAAGCAGCATGGTGAACGAGACGATCGCCATCCACAGCGTAACAGGGCTGGCACGCCCTCGCTCGATGGCCAGATAACTGCCGCAGATCGTCAGCAGGCTGGTCGCGATCAGCAGCAGCAGCAGCCATTCGCGATTACTCAGGGCCACCAGGCCGAAAAACGAGAGCAGCGGTACGCCGAAGACGGCGAACAATTGGGCGCGCTGGTGGGATTGCAGCAGGTGCTCGGTGGTGTTTGTGCTATCGGAGGTCATTGCGAACCCATTGTCGTGAACCCTATAGCCGGCGAATCTTTTCCAGCAGCGCCGTCGTCGATTTCTGATGCAGGAACGGAATCGAATGTACTGTCCCGCCCCAGCTGATGACCTCATTGCCGCCGACGATCTTGTTCACCGGCCAGTCGCCGCCCTTGACCAGGATTTCCGGCCGGCAGTCGAGGATGCGCTGCAACGGGGTGTCTTCGTCGAACCAGGTGACCAGCGTCACGCAGCCGAGCGCGGCCATCACCGCCAGGCGATCGACCAGCGCGTTGACCGGCCGGTCGTCGCCCTTGCCCTGGCGCTTGACCGAGGCGTCGGAATTGAGCGCCACCACCAGGCTGGCGCCAAGTGCTGACGCCTGCGCGAGATAGGTGACGTGGCCACGATGCAGGATGTCGAAACAGCCGTTGGTAAATACCAGCGGACGGGTCAGCAATTCGGCTCGCGCGGTCAACTGCTCCGGCGCGCAGATTTTCGACTCAAAGCCGGGGGCGGTGTAGCTCATGACTGGCGTCAACGGAAAATATGCACCATTTTAGAGCTTGTCGACGCTTTGGCGCAGTTTTTCCGCTTGATGACGCATGATTTTATGCTCGGTTTCTGCAGAACGGGCACCGCAACCGCGGGTCGTTCCGGGAAGTCGGCTTTGCTGCCGTGTCGAGTGACGTTCAGGAACGGGCCGAACGCCACTCGGCGAGCGCCCTGACGGCATCGTCGAGGGCGGGCAGCAGTGTGACGCCATCCATTTTCGCAACGCGCGCGACGCCGCTGCCGCCGGCCCATAGTTCGCTGCCGGCCGGCAGAATCAGGCACAGTTGCTGCAGCAGGCCGGGGATCTGCCGTTGCGGGAAAGCGGCCGAGAAGGAGAGGGCGACGATATCGGCGCGGTGAGCCTCGGCGGCGCGGCCGATCTCCACTAGCGGCATCTGCGTGCCGAGCGGGATGCATTCGGCGCCTTCCAGTGCCAACAGGGCTTCGGCCATCAGCAGGCCGAGTACGTGTGGTTCGTCCGGCACGCTGGTGAGGACGATGCGCGGACTGCGGCTGCCGCCGGGCAGGGTCGCAATCGCTTGGCGCAGGAGGCGCTTGGTCAATTCAGTAAACAAATGTTCCTCGAACACCTCGACGCTGCCTTCTACCCAGGCTGCGCCGACATGGCGGGTCAGTGGTGCGATGGTGTCCTGGACAAAATAGTGCAGGCCTTGCCGGGCCAGTCGCTGCTGCATCGCCTGCTGGTAACCCGGCACGTCGTGCTGCTTGATCAGGGCCAGCAACTTCGTCAGCTCGGCGGCAGCTTCGCCGGCGCCGTTGTCGGCGGCGGTCGGCACCGAACGTCTGGGCGCCAGCGCGCTCAGTTCCTCGGTGGACGTCGCGATCAGCTTGCCGGGCCGGTGGCCCGCGTCCATCAGGCGCTTGATCAGCCTCAGGCGCTCCACCTGCTCGGCCGGGTAACTGCGTTCCCCGTTGCCATTCCGATCCGGAATCGGGAAGCCGTAGCGACGTTCCCACATGCGCAGAACATCCTTGGAGAGACCGGTATCGCGCTCGACGGCGGCAATATTGAAACTTGGGCTATTCATATTTGTCCTAAACAAAAGTTAGACAAAACGTTGACAAGCTGGAATTTTATGTCTATATTACAAACAAACGCAGTGTTTGTCTAGGACAAATTGTTAAGGAGTTCAATGTGCTTAAAGACCTGAAGCGTTGTCTGGGTATCGCCGGACTGCTGACACTTGGCGTCGTGCCGCTCGCGGCGGCCTCGCAATGTCCGGCATTGCTCAATCACACCTTCCCCGGATTGCAGGACGGGAAGCCGCAGTCGCTGTGCCAATATCAGGGCAAAGCCATTCTGGTGGTCAATACTGCAAGCTTCTGCGGCTTTACCTCGCAGTACGAAGGACTGGAGAAACTTTACGCCCGCCTCAAGGACAAAGGCCTGGTAGTTATCGGATTTCCTTCCAACGATTTTGGCGAGCAGGAACCGGGCAGCGAAAAGGAAATTGCCGATTTCTGCCGCCTGACTTATGGCATCGAGTTTCCGATGCTGGGCAAGACCTCCGTGACCGGCAAAGACGCCAACCCGTTCTACCGGAAGCTGGCCGAGGTCACTGGCAGCAAGCCGCGCTGGAATTTCCATAAGTACCTGATCAGTCGCGATGCTTCGCAGGTCGTCGCCTACCCTAGCGCTAACGGGCCGGACGACAAGGATTTGCAGAAGAAAATCGACGAGTTTCTCAAGTAGAACGCCTGCCTTAACCTCAAGGAGCCACTGCCATGAATGCACCCGAACACTTTTTCCTGCCTGATGTTCAGTCTGCTGCGGATACCCGCCGGCTAGCCATCCAGAACGTCGGCGTCAAGGGGCTGCGCTATCCCATGCAACTGGAAACCGCCAGTGGCGAGGTGCTGAATACCATCGGCAATCTCACCATGACCGTCGGTCTGCCGCCCGAGGTCAAGGGGACGCACATGTCGCGTTTCGTCGAGTTGCTCGAAAGACGCCGTGGCGCGCTGACCCAGAGTGGACTATTCGTCATGCTCGAGGACATGCTGCTGCGCCTCGATGCTTCGAGCGGCCGCCTCGAGATCGGTTTTCCCTACTTCATTCGCAAGACGGCGCCGGTGTCGGGGGTCGAAAGCCTGCTCGACTACGACGCGACGCTGATCATCGACAAGCCCGAAGGCCAGCACGCCGCGCTTACCCTGCGCGTGACGGCGGCGGTGACCAGCCTGTGCCCCTGCTCGAAGAAGATTTCCGACTATGGCGCCCACAACCAGCGTTCGCACATCACGCTGGAAGCCAAGCTGCGCTCGCCGATGGCGATCGAGGAACTGGTCCGCCTGGCCGAGGAAGAAGCCTCCTGCGAGGTGTTCGGCTTGCTCAAGCGGCCGGACGAAAAGTGGGTCACCGAGCGTGCCTACGACAATCCGAAGTTCGTCGAGGATCTTGTGCGCGACATCGCCCTGCGCCTGATGAACGAGCCGCGCATCGCCGAATGGAAGGTCACTTCGGAGAACTTCGAGTCGATCCATAACCACTCGGCGTACGCCGAGCTCCACGGCTCCAACGAGTAAGAGGCAGTCATGAAAAGTAAACAACGCATCGCCGTCGTCGGCGCCGGCATCTCGGGCCTGGCCAGCGCCTGGCTGCTCGGCCGCCAGCATGAGGTGACAGTTTTCGAGGCGGCAAGCTACCTCGGCGGTCATACCAACACGGTCGACGTTCATCTGGAAGGCAAGACGCATCCGGTCGACACCGGTTTCCTGGTGTACAACGAGAAGACCTATCCAAACCTGATCGCGATGTTTGCGTTGCTTGGCGTTGAAAGCGTCGAGACCGAAATGTCGTTCGCGGTCAGCCTCGAAAATCCCGACATCGAATGGTCGGGCAGTAATCTGGCCACCGTCTTCGGGCAGAAGCGCAATCTCGTGCGCCCGCAATTCTGGGCCATGCTTTCCGACATCCTGCGCTTCAACCGCGAAAGCGCTGCCTGGCTGGTCTCGCATCCCGACAATCAGCGCAGCCTGCGCGATTTTCTGGACGAAGGCCGCTACTCCGCCGCTTTTTCTGAATGGTATCTGTTGCCGATGGCCGCGGCGATCTGGTCCTGCCCGACCGGTCAGATGCTCGCCACGCCGCTCGCCACCTTCGTCCGTTTCTGCCAGAACCATGGCCTGCTGCAGGTTTTCGATCGCCCGCTGTGGCGTACCGTGAAGGGCGGCGGCCGAGAATACGTGCGGAAGATTGCCGCCCAACTCGACGATGTCCGTCTCGACTGCCCGGTTACGGCGGTGACCCGCGACGGCGCCGGACTGCGCGTCGTCCATGCCGGCGGCAGCGAGCACTTCGACCAGGTCGTCATGGCCTGCCATAGCGACCAGTCGTCGGCCATCCTCGGCTTCACCGCGAGCGACGCGCAGCGCGCGGTGCTGACGGCGATCCGCTACCAGCCGAACCGCGCTGTCCTGCATACCGACCGCGCCCTGCTGCCGCGCGACGAGAAGCTGTGGTCGGCGTGGAACTACGCTGCCGGCAACGGCGAGCCGGGCACACAACCGGTCGCCGTTTCCTATCTGATCAATCGCCTGCAACCGCTGCCGTTCGCCAGCCCGGTCATCGTGACCCTCAATCCGGCGCGCGAGCCTGATCCGGCCAGGGTCATCGCCGAATTCGATTATGCCCACCCGATCTTTGACGGTCCGGCCATCGCTGCCCAGCAGCAACTGGCTGAGATCCAGGGCGAGAATGGCATCTGGCTGGCCGGCGCCTGGGGCAGCTACGGCTTCCACGAGGACGGCCTGAAGTCGGCGCTGCGCGTCGCCAACGGCATGGGCATCCAGGCCCCGTGGCAGGGCGAGGCAGCGCCGGTCGTTCGCGAACTGGCGAACGCCTGAGATCGCCATGGCCGCCCTTCCACGTCTTGTCATCGGCCAGGTCATGCACCGGCGCCTGCGCCCGGTGGTCAATGCCTTTACCTATCCGGTCTTCTTCATCCAGTTGCCGGTGGCCGATCTGGCCGCTGGAAATGGCCCGTTTTTCTCGGTCGACCGCAGCAACCTGCTCAGTTTCCACCAGAAGGATCACGGGCCGCGCGATGGCTCGCCGCTCCTGCCCTGGATTCAGGCGCTGCTGCGCCGGCACGGCTTGCCGGATGACGGCGAGATCGTGCTGCAGTGTTTCCCGCGAGTGTTCGGTTTCGTCTTCAACCCGGTCAGCTTCTGGTTCTGCCGCAATCGCGACGGTCACCTGATCGCCGTTCTCGCTGAG
>Ga0105099_10001618_pt1 | contig 13896 bp, 9 predicted proteins | sample PPLLak3cmMay2015_2_FD_79138 | JGI IMG/M metagenome (GOLD analysis project Ga0105099, IMG submission 79138) | Freshwater sediment microbial communities from Prairie Pothole Lake near Jamestown, North Dakota, USA - PPLs Lake P8 Core (1) Depth... | ecosystem: Environmental > Aquatic > Freshwater >...
CATTGAGTGGGCAAAGCTGTGCGCCGGTAAACACGAGTCGATTCCTGCGCATTTCGGATATCCGCAGGCGCTTTTCGGCATCGTACAGGGAGGCGTTATAAAACCGTTACGCCAGAAGTGCGCGGAACAACTGGTTGCAATGGATATGCCCGGATATGCAATCGGAGGGCTTGCTGTCGGTGAGTCTATCGAGGATATGTATGATATCGTTTCATTCACCACAAGCCATTTACCGCAACAGAAGCCACGGTACCTGATGGGCGTTGGAATGCCCCAAAATATTCTTGAGTGCATCGATCGCGGTATCGACATGTTTGACTGCGTGCTTCCTACAAGAAACGGCAGAAACGGCTCTGTTTTTACCTGGAATGGTAAAATCAACATCAGAAACTCCTGCCATACGAACGATTTTACTAATCCACTGGACAGTACGTGCGGTTGTTATACCTGCAGAAATTTTTCGCGCAGTTACCTGCGGCATCTTTTCATGGCTGGGGAGATCCTTGCCATTAGACTTTTAACGCTCCACAATATCTATTTCTATATGGAGCTTGTGAGAACCGCCAGAGAAAAGATACTTGGCGGCTGTTTTTCGGAGTGGAAGAGAGAGACGATACGGAAAATGGCTGGTGATGATGGAGATGTGTCATAAGAGGATACTCAATATTCGGATTTATTATTAGTAACGTATACCATGCCCCGACAGTGAAGAAGGGGGTATGAACAGACTTTATAAATACCCTTTGTGGAGAATCTGACCATTATGGACAACGAAATTCTCCGCTACCTTGAAGAGCATGGCATTCAGAATAAGGATGCTGCTCCGGTAAAGCGGGTGGTGAAAAAGAGTGCCATCGTCCAGAAGGCTGGCAAAAGGATTCGTCTGGTTATTGATCTTCACGGGAAAACCCAGGAAAAGGCTGCTATTATTGTTCGCAATGCGTTTGATGCATGCAGGCATAAAGGGATCGATACACTTCTGATCATTCATGGAATAGGGTATAAATCAGATCCATCTGAAGGGCCTGTTCTGAAAAAGATGGTTATGGCAATGCTGGAGAATGAATTACAAAGCCGCGTGAAGGATTTTAAAACAGCACCGTCAAAGGATGGGGGAGAAGGAGCGACGGTGGTGAGGCTTCGATGAAGGGGTAGTGGGGAATCCGATGTTTAATCCTCAAAACAGCACATTTCCGGGCTGAAAATTTACAATCCGCAATGATAATTCGTCCGCTACGGGACTTGCCGTTGTTTATTGTTTTTACGCTGCTATAGATATTTCGTGCCTGCGGCACGGGAGAACTTTTTAATGCACTCTGGTAGCTTGAATAAAAAAAAGGTGCTGAAAAGGAAAACTATAAAACATTCCCCATCCCAATAAAAAATCTAAAATCTAAAATCTGAAATTTAAAATCCAAAATCACTCCACCCAGCAATTTCCCTCGTCGATAGTCACCTGCTGATCTCCGGTGCCGTCACAATCAACCATGAAAAGTTTTTTCTGGCCGTTGACATACTCCCGCTGGTAGAGAATCCGGGGCATGTTTTTATACATAGTTATAGATGGGTGGTTTTCGCTGTAATCCTTGGTTTGTCCGGTGATGATGAATTTTTTGTTTTCTCCGGTGAGAATATTGATCGTGTTGAGGTCTGTCAGGTTTGCGCCCGATGAATAGAGGATGGTTCCTTTATCGTCGAGCCAGCAATAGTCAAAGACGCCGGCGTTGCTGGTGATGCGGAGTTTATCGCCGTTGTTTTTGTCCAGCACCCACAGGTCCTTTTTATCTTTGAAGTTGTTTTTATCGGACAGGTATGCGATATATTTATCAAGGGGGCAGAACTTCGGCCTAAAACAATTTGACTGGTCTTCGGTGATACGGACCGGCGTGGCACCGGCGATATCGCTTATATATACCTGCCTGCTGCCGTCACGGTCGCTGATAAACAGCATATTTATGCCGTCCGTCGAGAACGAAAACTCCTGTTCGGAGCCGTCCTTCCAATCGATAACCGGCTGCGGCTCGCCGCCTGCGGACAATATACGCACAATGTCGCTTTGAGCGCCTTTTTTTGCGGCAACAGACGCGTATATCCAATTTTCATCGGTAGTAAAGGCAACCTCCGACACATGGCCGTCGAATTTTACAACGCGTTTGTTCTCGCCGGTTATATCCATATTCATCAGCGCTCTTCGGTTGAGTGTGTCGTTTTCAAACAGGTAGAGGATGGCTCCGTTTTTAAATGACACGACAGGCTGGAAGCACCGGGAATCTCCAAAGGTCAGCGGGAATTCTATTTTGTTGCTCATCACCTTCAGATACACCTGCGCGCCGCCTCTTCTGTCGGATATAAAAGTCAACAGGCCCTCTGATTTGCTTTTTTTAAGCTTCTGCTTTGTTAATCCCTGGCCTTCGAGATCGGATTTGAGGGTGAGCTGGTGCGCCAGCAGGTCGATTGCAGGGTCCGGTTTTATTTCGGAGGTCAGGGGTATGAGGCGGTTATTATAGGAGAGCAGCTTTCTGCTGTCGTTGAATCGAAGCTCAAGCGCGCCTGCGTATTTTCCGAATTCGCCGGTCGATACCGCCGGGATGGAGCCGATCTTCATGGGCACTTCAAAATGCTGCCTGAGCCCGCCGCAGATGATGATGTCGACCAGGGGAGCGTTCTTTGCATAGTGCTGTACGGTTTCCCATGAATCGTTCACGATAAGGATGCGCAGGTTACACTGCTTTATCTTTTTTGATTGCGTATATCGCACGACATCCATGGTTCGCGCCAACAGCGTTGTGTCTTTTTTCGACCGTAACGATTTTGACGCAGGAATCATATTTAAAATCGCAATTCTGTAGTCACCGAGAGTTATGATTTTTTTATCAATAAAGTCCCCGCCGGCTTTTTCCGAGCAGTTGGTGCAGATGAATTTCATCGGGGATTGTTTAATCTCTGTGCAATATTTCTTGAACCCGAAAGCAGCCTCTCCGGTTCCGAGCGCTACGGCGTCGTATTGGAGTTGTTGATAATAGGTGTCCGCGAATTTTGCTTTGACGGGTGAGGTGTATTGTGTAATGATATTGCCTGCGTCGATGGTGAGGCTCAGGGGATACTCCTTCCTCAGTTTTTTTATGACTGCAGCCTGGCGCGCAAGCCCGCCCATGGTGGTTTCATTGACGGCCAGCGGCAGGAATTGTCCCTGAGTATTGCCGGTGTATATAAGCAGGATTTCGGTGCCCTGCTTCTGGTGGATCTCGGCAACCGCTTTTGTTATAAGTGAATGGGCCTGCCACATGTTGGGGTTCAGGCGCAGGGCTTTTTTAGCGTATAGAATACAGGTGTTATACCTGCCCCGGCTGAAGTTTCTCCGGGCAACGTTATAAAAATCCGTTGCTGTTCTGGGAATCATCTCGTCCGTGTCATAGCGTATGCTCAAAGCCCACACAGAGCCGAAATCGTCGGATTGATATTTCCATCCGGCATCGATACCATACTGTTTAACGTTAAGTCCTATTCCTGCGCTCAGTCCGCCCAGGGTGAAATCATATCCAAGCGGGTATTCGTAACCGGCTCTGATACTGAAAGGTTTGACCGGTCTGATATCCGTACAGATACCGAACTGAAGCGGAGCGTCGATGGTTTTCTGCGCACCAAGACCGAAGCTGATGCCGAAGCCATTTGTGAAAGCCGTATCCTCCGATCTGGCCGGCGAGAAAAGCAGGGACAGGCCGGTCTGGAACGGCTGCTGCTCCGAGGTTTGATTATAGGTCACTTTGGTGCCGATATTGCGCGCATACGCCTGTGCGCTCAGCCAGAGCAGCGGTTTTACGGTTGCGTCAAAAGCGCAGTTGAACGCGCGGCCATTATCTCCGGCAAGCCTGCTTTCGATATATGACGCGACAACGCCCACCCCCGCAATCCCGGGGATAATCTGGCGTGCATACGAGGCTCCGACCGCAAGCTCAACCGCCGAAGGGTCAGACACATATTCATCAATATCGCGGGCGTAATCAAAATCCCCGAGGGAGAAAACCTGGGAATAAAAACCGATCGTGCCCTGATCAAGCAGCGGGAAACAGGCGCCCACATACTCCTTCCTCAGTCCCATGAGCCATTCAAGGTGGGTGAGAGCGAATTTGTACTGACTGAAAAACGCTGTTGCCGATGACGCCAGCGGAATATCCGTTGCGTCCATGCTGCCGGGCTGCGCTGTTATTCCACGGCCAAGCTGGGTGGCGCTCACCGGAATGGTCAAAAAATTCAAAACCGTCTGCCCGCTGGAGTTGCCGTAAATATCGGTAAAATCAATGCCGTCACCGGAGACTGTATAAAAACAGAGTAATAACACGGGTAGTGCAAACATTATTTTTGATTTTAAACGTGAGGTGAAACAGCACATATATATTTTGTTGATACCAGTAAGGGATTATTACATCTCTATATAGTATATCGGTTTATAAGAAAAAAATCATTAAAAAAGATGCTGTGATCTCTTGTTTATATAAAAATTGAGCGATTTTAACGTGCCTGGTGTGTTTATTAACAGAGAAGCTTCTATGGATCCTTTGAAAGCGAAATCGCTGTACGAAAAATACGGCTTTCTCATATATGGCCGTTGCCTGCGCATTTTATGCTCCGAAGAGGACGCAAAAGATGCTATGCAGGATATTTTTCTTAAATTATATAATAACAGGGAAAAGTTCAGGAATAATGAACATATAATTCCCTGGATATATAAAGTTTCAAAGAATCATTGTTTTAATATAATCAGGCAGAGGAGAAAGTTTGTATTAGCAATAGAGCCGGATACTATCGCCGATGAACACGCGCTCGAACACTCGATTTCAAACAGGAACCTTATTCGAAAGATTTTCGGCGTGCATAATAAAAAAATTCAGGATGCGGTCTACTACACCTATGTGGAGGAACTGAACCAGAATGAAATTCAGAGAATAACAGCGCAGTCGCCCGCAACGATCCGCAGAAACCTGAACCGGTTTAAAAACAGTATGAAAAACATTAAGAAAAGGCTGGGAATTTAATGAATACGGATACAAAGAACCATTCGGTTGATAAGCTCGCCATTGCCGCCTATATATGCGGGGATATCGCCGAAGATGAAAAATACAGGCTCGAACAACACCTGCACGGGTGTTCTGAATGTAAAGCATATTGCGAGCAGGTTCGGGCTGAAAAAGCGACTTTTCTGGCTCGATATCCGTTTGAATCTTTTCAAGCGTGCGTGCCGCAGAATTCAAAAAACATCATCGTCTTTCCGATTATGTACCGGTTTCTCGCGCTTGCAGCAACCCTTGTGCTGGTTGTCGGAGGTCCGCTTCTCTATACTGCGCTGAAACAGGAAAGTTATCATGGTATCAAAGGCGGCGCCGGAATAAAGATTGCTGTTCAAAACCTTGCGGGAGACATAGAAAAGAGAATCGATAATACGTATTACCCGGGCGAGAGCATTCAGTTTCTCTATTCGTGTTCCGATAAAAACTATCTGATTCTGCTGGGAATAGATGAAAACGGGAAGGTGTCGATCTATTTTCCTGATGCGCATGACAGCTCGATTGCATTGCAAAAAGGCGCGGATATCCCCTTGCCGCAAAGTATTCGGCTTGATGAGTATATCGGCAAAGAACTGTTTATAGCGTTTTTTTCCGATAAAAGATTGCATGTCCCGGATATCAGAGATCAAGTTTTAACCGCGTTCAATGATGCCCGGTCTTTGGAAAAATTGTCGGTTAAAAAGAACGATGCGTTTGAGGTCTCTGCAATACCAATAATAAAAATAAAACCAAGACAATGAAAAAGCTGTTTTTCTATTATACGGTTTTAATGCTCTGTGCTGCTTCGTATGGCGCGCGGTACGCGTTGCTTGTGGGCAACAGTTATGGCGGCGCTTTTGCGCCTCTGAAATATGTACAGAACGATATACTGGGTATGAGAGATGTTTTGTCCCAGTTCTGTGGGTTTGAAAAAGAGAATATTGTGTCGCTCTACAACAGGTCGTCAAAAGAACTTGGTGCCTACCTGAATTCTTTGCCGGGAAGGCTCTCTTCGGAGGATGATGTTTTTTTGTTCTATTATACCGGCCATGCGGATCTTGAAAACCTGCTTATGGGAAATACGAAATATCCGCTTGCAGACCTGAAAAAGCAGGTAAAAAGTTATTCGACGCAGATGCGGATTGTGATCTTTGACGCATGCCAGTCCGGGTGTTTTACGCGGATTAAAGGGGGCTCGCTGCAGGAGCCGTTCCTGTATAAAGAAGAGAGCAACATTGAAGGCCAGGTAGTTATCTATTCAAGCTCTGCAAATGAGTATTCCCAGGAATCCGACCTGTATAAAAATTCGATATTCACCTTTCACTTCCTTAATGGGCTGCGGGGCTGCGCCGACATCTCCGGCGATAAGAGGATCAGCCTTGCCGAGGCGTACCAGTATTCATACAGCAGGACAGTATCCAGCACCGCGCACACCACCGGCGGGGTGCAGCATCCGGGGTATCAATTTAACATCCAGGGTGAGGGAAATGTCATTCTTTCCGACATCAACACCCGCACCTGCGGCATTATTCTGGACGAATCCGTCGGCGGAAACCTGGTTATTCTGGATGTAGACGATAATCTTACTGCGGATCTTGTAAAACAGGAAAAAAACCGGCTTTTTATCGCTCTTAATCCGGGTAATTACCGCATTGTAAAAACCAGAGACGACGAGGCGTTTAAAGCAAAGGTCTTCCTCAACGAGAATCAGATACTACCGGTCACCAAAGAACAATTTCATAAAATGCGCACTACTCCGGTTTATGCAAAAGGAGCACCTGACCGGAAATTCACGGTTGGTGTTGCGGTATCAGGCGGTTTCATGCAATTCGGCCTGCATGATCTTGCACGGCAATGCAACAACCGTTTTACCGGGTACAGCCAGTTTACCATGCGTCCCGAGTTTTCCTTTCAACCAATAAACATGCAGGGAGGTCTGGGAATAGAGTTTAATTTCAGGAACGGATTGCAGGCATACGCCTGTTTCGACTATTGCCGGACGAGAAATGAGCAGTCCTATAATGGATTTACAAAAGCTCCTGGAGACACTCTGAAATACGGCGTAAGCCTGAAAATCCGGGATACATTAACCACCGGAACTTTTACAACGGGTATAGGATATACATTCAAGAACAGGTATTTCCGGTTTATCTCGGTGCGGCTGGGTGCTGATGTTGTTTTTGCTGATTTCACCATAGGCTCCGTGTTTTCTGATTCATTGTATCACCTTGAAACCTCCAACTCATTTGCTGACCGGGGTGTTCTTGTTCTGCCTCGCGCCAGCGCATCATTACGATACAATTTTCGGGAGTCGCCGTTTTCAATCGGCGTAAATAGCGGATACAGGTATCTGCCTGTTTCGCAGGAGCTTCATACAAAAGAGAGAATCAAGACACCGCTGGAGTATGATTTTTCAGGAATATCCGTTTCTGCGTTTCTGTTGTGTGTTTTAAATCGGATGTAAGGGCTATTATCATTATGATAAAAAATATTTTAAAATATGGCTTATTCATAGCAGTGTTTTTTTACCGCTGTTCAAATATGGAATTAGCGGGTGATTTGTCGGACATTCCTTTCCCCCGAACGTCGGGTATTATTCCGCTTGCATCTAACACTCAATGGGTTTTTTCTCATGCATCATACGACTCATCCGGAAACCTTGTATCTCAGAATCAGGATCTTGATCTGAGTATTGATCGCGTGTACGGCTACACTGACACCGGCCTCATACTCATCACCCAGCAAAATGCTATGGAAAAATTCCAACTCTATGTTTATGAATATGAGTGGGAGTCACTTGGTGAAGGCCTGCTCATTTCATATCGCGATCAAAATGTCATCCCAAAGGGAATCTATATCCATGGAGAATATGAGGGACAGGATACCACACTCTACCCGAATCCGATTCTCTGGCTCAAATACCCCGGCTCCATTGGCGAAAAATGGCAAAAAATAGACCCAGACACAACCGATACGATACCAACCTGGTATGAAATAACAGACACAAACACGAATTTTTATATTCCAACCCAGCAGAATAATTCCTCTTCGCCGCTGGAATTTTTATCCTGCTATGTATATAAAGAGACCAGAGCCGATACTATAAGCTACTATTATTACAACAGCAATTACGGATCTGTGGGTTTTGTGCAGTATGTTAAAGGCGTGATGAGAAGGACTTTTATTTTAAAGAGCTATTTTACGCCGTCTTCGTAGCTTTTAATGCCTGGAATAAAAAAGCCTCCGTGTATTTTGACAATACACGGAGGCTTCGTCTATTAATACGAACAAAACATGATTGTTATCCTAAGCGTAGGATAATACTGCGTAAAAGCGGATGGTTCGAGTACAAACCCTCCGCTTAACGCATTATTACCCTAAGTGTAGGATAATACTGCGTAAAAGCGGATGGTTCGAGTACAAACCCTCCGCTTAACGCATTATTACCGTACTATATTGATTTTCCGAGTGATCTGTTCCTGGCCAATTGCAAGTGTGAGAACATACACCCCGGTTGGTATATTCTTTCTGTTCAGATCCCAGTGTATGGCATGATTACCCTGCTGCAGCATGCCGTTAAACAGAGTCTCTATTTTCTTTCCGCTCGGGGAATAGACGCTTGCAATCGCCCGGTTATCAGCGCCGGTTGCAAACGAAACAATGATCGATGAGGCGGTGCGGTTGATAATTCTCAAAGGAGCGGTGAGCAATTTCGAATTACCTTCGGCGATTCCGTTTGAGCCGGTGATGGAGAACGAATATAATTTGCTCTTCGTGACGCCTATCGCATCTTTGACTGCGAAAGTCATATTATAGCTGCCTGCATTATTCGTCGGCGTGCCGTTGAAAACTCCATCGGCGGACATGGTCATGCCGTTGACTGCCTGATCAGGCTCAAACGCAAGTTTGCATTTATTGGGTATTTCTGCAAACTGCGTATAGCCGGTCAGAAAATTCGCACCTTCGCCATTGGAGATTCCGACAGCCATGTTTGTTCTGGGACCGTTTAACGAGTCGTAGAAGAATTCGATTCTGCCCGAGGAATAGATAGTCGCTGCGAAGTCAAGATAGCATTCCTGCGGGTCCCAGTTATAATCGTATATCCAGCATGGCTGCCAGCGGATGGTAGCGCTGGTTGCGGTTTTCTGCAGGAATATGTTGTCGGTACCGTTGGAGCGTTCAAAATAGAGGTCCGCACCAACCGGTGAAATGGCTTTCGTTATTTCAAGCGTCCCCTTCCCGCAGATCCACTGTTCCAGGTCGTCGAAAGCGATAAATCCGTTCGCGGATATGTAGATTGTCCTGTATGTCTTGCCGTAGAAGGGGAAATCAAAGCCCAGGTCAACAGGAACTATTTCATCACTGATATCAATGCTGTTTTGCGGGAAACCTGGCGCCGGTACTGTTATGCTCGGGTATGGATTCGTATTGTCTTTCTGATGAAAGGCGTGGGGTATGAGGCTCCAGGTATAGGGCGCGCTGCCTCCTGTCGCTTCAAGCGTGTGGCTGTAGTTCGTATACTGTGTCGCACCGGGGAGCGTTGCCGTCGTAATGGCCAGAGGATCCTTTGCCGACTGATAGACAATTGATAGCGTGGTAAGAGCATTGTTCTGAATGGCGACATTGGTCTGGGTGCACACTTCTTCCTTCAAGCCGTCACGGTAATCGAGAAGCGAAAACGATTTAACCGTACCGCTCGCTGCCGTGTTATTCTGTGTTTCCACCGACAGGAAATATTTTACGTTTTTAACGTCTATGTTGTTGACCATCTGTCTCATATCTAGGCAGAGTTCCATATCCGCGCTTCCCCCGGTTCCCTGCATCGGCAGGGCGCCTCCCTGATAATTGAACATCATAAAGCGTTTGACGAATTCCGGTTTCGTTGCATTGATGTCGTTGGCGATGCCGGCAAGAAGGCTGATGTTGTTTCTTTTATTGTAATTCATCTGAATCTTATAGGTGAGGATATTCTGTGGATTCAGGTTTTTGTCACGAAGCGTATACACATAGCGTCCTGTGGTCAACCCTCCTGCGTCGAAATCCTTGACCGGCGCCGCGACATCGCCCGAAGAATCCTGGTACGCATCGCCCCATCCGCAGGCGCCAACCCTGTACAGCATATAAAAACAGCCGGTACCGTCGCCCCAGGTCGCGCCCCAGGTATTCATGCAATACCATGCGCCTATCTCCCAGTCTTTCATGCTGACAACGCCGTCTTTGTTGAGATCGACACTATTGGTATATTTGCCGTCGCTGTTGATATCCATGCGTATGCTGTCGTTCCAGCCGATAATCGTCATAACGTGGCCGCCGTTTGCTCCCCACGCCGGAACGCAGGGTTTGCCTGCCTCTTCGGTGCCTGTGGCAAGCTTTGCCGGACCATATAATGGCCGCGTACAATTGCAGCTGAAGGTGCCAAGCCCGCCGATTGCCGAGCCGTTTCCCATATCAAAAATCCACTGCTTCAGATTGTCAACGCCCTGCGGTGTGCTCACGTCGATTTTACCTGTTTCAACGTAGCGGTTTCTGGAGCTGTTCAGGTATTTGTCATATCCGGTCATCCATTTGGTGTAGTTTGAGCTCGCGGCAAAGGTACCTTCGTCCGGGATGCCGTTATCATTGGCAATGTCCCAGCCGTCCATGAAATTTGACCCGTTGTCTCCGCCGTCATTCAGAAATGTCCAGGTATAGAAATAGTCAAAAATGTTCGCGGGAGTGTTTGCGCTGGTTTTGCGGCCAAGGTTGATCGCATAGGTGTAATGAACGCCGATACCGCCCGCCTGAGCGCACGACATTCCCTTCTGATTAAACGCCCCGCGCAAATGCGGATTCTTGTTGTTTTTCTTGTAAGGCAACGCGCGGGGGCTCGCGGGGAACAGGAGTTCCGGAGTGCTGGCAACCTGCCGGGGCGTTAACGGTTTAACGCCGCCAACATAGACCGGTTCAAGATCCTGTCCCAGATCGAGTTTACGGGGTTTCTCCATTTTCTGTTCCTGCGTTACCCTGGTCTGATGGGTAAAATAGGCGCTCTGTCCCGGTTGTGCAGACAACGAGCTTGCAACAAGCATGGATAAGCCTGTTACTGAAAGCATGGGTTTGAAAAGAGATCGCATAGGAAGCCTCCAATGAGAATAGTTGTTATAAAGAAGAGTGTACCGTTGATACTGTTTTAGTATCCTCCCTGTTCATCACATTTCTGAATTTAACGAATTCCGTCGTTTTTTTGCGGTCTACTCAGGCCGGCTGGATTTGGTATTAAAATATTGTTTTATTGTATGCAAAATCGAATTTATTTGAATGATTTTGTGCATTTTTTTAAGAACATTTTTATACAATGTTAATAATGCGAAACGGCTTCAGCATCCAGCGTAAAAGGATCCGGGCAAATGGCTTGTAATATGAACCGAATGAACGTATCGCCTGCATTCAAGGCCGCATATTATGAAAGAAATTGCAGCTGATAAGTGGATAGAACCTTGAGAACAATATACTGATATTCTATAGAGCGGAATATCCATGGTTTCCGTGAATCTATCCGGAAGAGACTGGTTGCTGCACTACCGAAAGCAATTTGTGTTATTTTCTGACTCTGTTTTGTTGAAAGATGCGCTGCATCGACTGTTTTTTTATACTCCCGCCTTTTTCGGGAAGGGCAGGTCGTTGAGTTCATTGATTGATTCCTGATCAGAGAATCATTTATATTTATAGAAAAGTATGCCTTTTGGTCTGCTGCCGGGAGCGACCTGGCAATCGGATACCGGTAAAGAAACCCTGTTTAACCACTCTTCCTGCATCGAGAAAGGAAGCTCGCTATCAATACGTTTATATTAGAAGACATTCAGGTGGAATCGAATGATGAGATTGTATTTAAAATAAAACTGACTGCTCCGGCTGAAAAGAGTACACAGAAAACAGACGGTCTTGAACACGGCGATCCTGTTTTGGAGAAGCTTTCATTGCGAAAAAGCATCACGAGGTTATTTGATCCTGAAAAGCTTAATGACGATCCGGATACAGACTCTTTGCACGAAAAAACGACTGATTTCGATGGTTTGGAACCGAAAAAGTCATTCCTGGGGAATATTGTCAGCGTCTTTAAAAAACGGCCCAATACTGATGAAGAGGAATTACAGGAGAATCCGGTTTTTGAAAAAAGCTCATTCGCAAAAACAGATGAATTTGATGATGAATTCCCCAAACCATCATTTCTTCAAAACCTGTTCGGCCGTTTCGGCAAAAAATCCGACGAAGAAGATGATGATGTTTTTAGAAATTTAAAAATACCAAAAATAACCATACATAGCGATCACGAGAGGCACCATAGCTAGGTACACAAAGACCGGGACAATCCCTGCGATACGCGATTTGGCTGATGCCTGCACCCGTTCTGTTAAGCAAACAGTGTCTATCGTTGTCGTTTTAATCCAGCACCTTTATACAGCTTCACCAGTTCCTGGTCAGACAAAACCTGTTCGGCTTTTCTTCCCATAAAATAGTATCCTGATGCAGCATCAAAAGCGCCGGGCTTGTTGATAAGGTAATAGTCAAAATATTTGAGATAGAAGGAGGTGAATCTTGCGAAATCTGCAAGTAATCTTCGTACTATTCTTGATGTGGTGAAACTTGTCAGAAAGTGCTGATACGACCATGCAAGAGCCATGCCGGGGCCGCCAACAGCACCGCTGTCAATCTCTTCAAACCTTCGAAACAAGCGGCGATGTCCCACATGGGTAAAGCGCGTAAAGTCGTAGCAACCGCCATGCACCTGCTGCATGAAGGGTGTTTCTGCATATACCACCCCCTGTTTCTTTAAAACTCTGTGGATTTCTTCGCAGCATCGGCAGGGATCAACCACGTGCTCCAGGACCGCCTGCACAACCACCCCATCGAACGATTCGTCTGCAAAGGGGATGTCGTGTGCATCGCCTATTAACAAGGTACGTGGACCAAACGACACATCACTCTCGACAAGATCTATTTCGGGGTTATCGGCAAGAGATTCCATTCCTTGCCCAAGGATGCTCCCGCCGATCACCAATACCCGTGGAGAAGACGATTGCCTGAGCAGTATTTGGCGCAACCGGCTGCAGTTTGATTTTCCCGTGATGTTTTTACTGATTGATGGTAGTATCGTGGCTACACTCTTTTTTTTACTTTGATTCGTGGTGCCGAAGAATGTTTTTCGGTGTGAAATAAAGTCATCAATGGAAAAAATGCTCGATTGCTCGTTAATTAGAACCGGTATTCCGTCTACAATGGGGAAGCGGACCGCACATGCAGCATTCGTACACTCAAAACGTCCTGGTGACTCCTTCAATGCAGCATGGCATGTTGGACAGCGTAATAATTTCTGAACAGTATCAGAAAGTCTGGTTTGTGACTGCATGAATTAACCTGGTTGTAATATGGAATTGTACCAGCGCAACATATACGTCCAGCAGGCGTCTGATGCATTCACCCATCAGGCTCTATCCTTGCTGCTTATACGTACTTTCTGAATAAATATAGTAAACCCCACCGGAAGATACGAGAAAATATAACCTTCATACGGGGAAAGCTAAGCCGGGATAGTATGTCGATATCTGCCGAGGCCATAAGCTATTACAACAAAGTAATCAGTGTCTGTGGTTCGCATTGTCTACGGGGACTGAAGCCAATTTTCTAAACTTGCTTTATTAACCCGAAATAAACGATATTTGCTATAGAAACGGCAAGAGTAAACCTGTGCCGGCGGGAAAATGTAGACGGTTTAAAAGCACTTTTTAAACAAGCTATCAGATAATATTCCTGACAAAATCCATACCGGAATAATACAATAAGTAGGTATCGGTGACTGCGGCATGGCAGCGTGGCA
>Ga0105099_10001619_pt1 | contig 13890 bp, 11 predicted proteins | sample PPLLak3cmMay2015_2_FD_79138 | JGI IMG/M metagenome (GOLD analysis project Ga0105099, IMG submission 79138) | Freshwater sediment microbial communities from Prairie Pothole Lake near Jamestown, North Dakota, USA - PPLs Lake P8 Core (1) Depth... | ecosystem: Environmental > Aquatic > Freshwater >...
CCAAAGGACCGTTGCAGGATGCAAGTTTTTCCTTCAGTAGTGCAACACGGCCACGCTGGGCCTCAATCGCAGCCTGGCTGGATTGATCAGCGTCTTTGATAGCAGCAAGGACATCTTTGATATCGTCGGCACCCGCGCAGTCTGATTCCATAACCTGCATTAGCATCTCGTTAGCCATCTGTGAAAGCTTGTCAACCGTCAGCCGCATACCGAGACCGAACTCGGCATTGTCTTCAAAAAGTGAATTGGACCATGCCGGGCCGCGACCGTCACTGCGTTTCGTCCACGGCGTGGTTGGGAGGTTACCGCCGTAAATGGAAGTACATCCGGTAGCGTTGGCAATGAGGGCCCTGTCGCCGAAAAGCTGCGAGAGGAGCTTCACATAAGGAGTTTCCCCGCAACCGGCGCATGCTCCGGAAAACTCGAACAACGGTGTGATCAGCTGGCTGCCTTTCAAGGTATCCCTCTTTACGAGCGTCGTATCGGTATCAGGAATACTGAGGAAGAAATCCCAGTTTCTGGCTTCCCTTTCACGGATAGGAGCCTTGTAATTCATAGTAATGGCCTTATGCGCTGGGTCTTCCTTGCTCTTTGCCGGGCAATTCTGGACACAGACCCCGCAACCGGTGCAGTCTTCCGGTGCAATCTGGACGCTGCACGTCATACCCTTGAAATCCGCCCCACGGGCATCCGCAGACAGGAAGCTTTCAGGCGCGCCTTTCAGGAACGCAGGATCATATACCTTCATCCGGATTGTTGCATGGGGGCAGACAAATGAGCAGATAGCACATTGAATGCACAGGTCCTTGTCCCACTGGGGAATTTCAACGGCAATGTTGCGCTTTTCGAAACAGGATGAGCCGGTCGGGAACGTCCCGTCCGCAGGCATCGCCGAAACAGGAAGCTGATCACCGCGACTGGCAATGATCTCCGCGGTAACGTTCCGGAGGAATTCCGGAGCATCAGGGCTGATCGGCGATTTGATGGTAATTTTGCTGGTTGCCTTTTTCGGAACCTTGACTTCAAAGAGGTTTTCGATGGTTGCGTCAACTGCCTGGTTGTTCATCGAAACAACCCGCTCTCCCGCCTTGCCATAGCTCTTCTTGATGGCATCCTTAATGGCCTTGATGGCGATTTCAACGGGAATGATATTTGAAATCTTGAAGAAGGCGGTCTGCATGATGACATTGATGCGCGCACCGAGACCGAGTTCCTCTGCCAATTTCACCGCATTAATCACGTAAAACTTGAGTTTCTTGTCGATGATCTGCTGCTGAACCTCGCGGGGAATCATATCCCAGACCTCATCCTTATCGTAGAGAGAACTGAGAAGGAATGGAATTCCCTCCTTCGCCTTGGAGAGCATGTCATATTTCTCCAGGAAGGTGAAATTATGGCAGGCAATAAAATCGGGTCGATTGATAAGGTACGGCGCCCTGATGGGATTCTTGCCGAAACGGAGATGTGAGATGGTTACGGTACCGGACTTTTTGGAATCATAGACAAAATAGGCCTGCACATAGTTGTCGGTTTTTTCCCCAATAATCTTGATGGAGTTCTTGTTGGCACCGACTGTTCCGTCAGAGCCGAGCCCGAAGAACTCGGCAGAATAAATCCCTGAAGCGATATTGGTAAAGGACGGATCATACTCGATGCTCGTACCGCAAACATCGTCGTTAATCCCCACGACGAAATGATTCTTCGGCGTCTCCTTTGCAATATTATCAAATATGCCTTTGACCATGGCAGGCGTGAATTCTTTGGAGCCAAGGGCGTAACGTCCGCCGACGATTGACGGATAGCGGGTGAAGGGAGTAGATTTTTCCTCCATCTTTTCCCCAATGGCCGTCCGGACATCAAGGTAGAGCGGCTCGCCAAGGGAGCCAGGCTCCTTGGTTCGATCCATAACGGCAATTTTCTTGACAGTCGGCGGAAGCGCGGCAATGAATGCATCGGCGGGGAAGGGGCGGAATAACCGGACCTTCACTACGCCGACTTTTTCGCCACGGGTAACCAGGGTTTCCACCGTCTTATGTACGGCATCGGCACCGGAACCCATGATAACAATAACGCGCTCAGCATCCGGTGCGCCAACGTAATCAACCAGCTTGTACTGGCGACCAACCTGCTTGGCAAATTTATCCATCTCGTCCTGAACAATCTGCGGTGTTGCCAGGTAATATTTATTTACCGTTTCACGTCCCTGGAAATATACGTCAGGATTCTGGGAAGATCCGCGCAGCACCGGGTGGTCGGGAGAAAGTGAGCGTGCACGATGTGCAGAGATCAAATCCTCGTCCAGCATGGCCCGCATATCGTCATAGGTCATCTCTTCCACTTTCTGAATTTCATGCGAGGTTCGGAAACCGTCGAAGAAATGGAGAAACGGAACGCGCGATTTAAGCGTTGCTGCCTGGGAAATCAAGGCAAAGTCCATGACCTCCTGGACATTGTTCGAGCAAAGCATTGCCCAGCCGGTAGAGCGGCAGGTCATCACATCTGAATGGTCGCCAAAGATGGAGAGCGCCTGGGCTGCGATAGCACGTGCGGAGACGTGAAACACGGTTGAGGTCAACTCGCCCGCGATCTTGAACATGTTGGGAATCATCAGGAGCAAGCCCTGACTGGCCGTAAAGGTTGTGGTTAAAGCCCCGGCCTGAAGTGCGCCATGAACCGCACCGGCGGCCCCTCCCTCTGATTGCATTTCTGTTACCAGGGGCACGGTGCCCCAGATATTCTTTTCACCCTTGGCACTCTTTTCATCGGAAATTTCACCCATAACTGAAGATGGTGTAATGGGATAAATTGCGATTACTTCGTTAGTTGCATGGGCTACATAGGCTGCGGCGGTGTTCCCATCGATCGTAACCATTTTGCGTTTCATGCAAAACTCCTCCTTGCGTTGCTGTTCTGACCATATCAGGTCATTATTTGGGTCTCATGCGGCTTCTTGAGCCGTCAGAGCTCGTTGCGACCTTCCAATGCTCTCTGCACCGTGGCGGCATCTACATATTCGAGATCACCACCAATGGGCATGCCGTGGGCAAGTCGTGTAACTTTTAGAGAAAGAGACTTGATGAGTCCGCTGAGGTAGAGCGCTGTCGCTTCACCCTCGACGGTAAAGTTGGTTGCCAGTACAATTTCGCGAATCCCCGAGCCTTCAAGACGCTTCAATAGCTCGGCAATTTTCAAATCTCCGGGCATTACTCCATTAAGGGGGGAAAGCGCTCCGTGAAGAACATGGTATCTCCCCCGAAAAGCCCCACTCCGCTCAACTGCCAGCAAATCCTGGGGTTCCTCCACAACACAGAGGATCGAGTCATCTCTTGTCCCTGTGCAAATACAGCAGGGATCCTCTTCCGTAATGCCAAAACAAACCGAACAGAACCTGACACTCTTACTTACAGCGAGAAGACTCTCGGCCAGGGACTGGGCCATCCGGGGCGATTTCAAGATATGAAACGCCAACCGCAGCGCCGACCTTTCTCCGATACCGGGCAGCTTTTTCAATTCACCAGTAAGCCTGGTCAGGGATTGTGAAAAATGTATCATAACGGTAATAAAAATTTAACCTGTCTTTACGATAAACAAACCGGTCTCAGCTAGATTTTACAATAACTAAAAACCAGCTGGTTTTATGTTGATCTTGAAATATAACAATTTTATACAAAGAGTAAAAGCATAAAATTTCAAGGAGCCATATCTCAAAGTTTTCCAAGCGTATTTCCTGTGACAGAAAAGGGAAAAGGCCCGAGAGGGCAGGACAAAACAGCCAACCTCCACGGGCCAATCGGTGTTATAAATGGGGGCATTCGCTCTTTTGACAACGTATTTTCAAAAAAGTCCGGGAATATTCAGTCCGCCGGTAATCCTTTCCATTTCGGCGGACACCTCACTTTGCACCTTTTTCAGAGCCTCGTTAACTGCCGCCACGACAAGATCCTGGAGCATTTCCACATCCTCAGGATCAACCGCTTCTTTTCGAATTGACAGCGACATAACCTGATTTTTTCCGTTCACAACAGCAGTTACTGCGCCCCCGCCGACAGAGGCTTCAGCGGTTCGCTGGCTGGCTTCTTCCTGAAGCCGCGCCATTTTCTGCTGCATCTGCTGAGCCTGTTTCATTATTTGCGCTAATCCCTTGGACATCAGTCTGTCTCCTCCTTTACATCAGCATCATGCTCGATAGCTACTATTTCTGCGATTTCTGCCTCGAATATCTCGATTGCAGCCGTAACGAGAGGGTGCTTGCGAGCAGCTTCCTCTAATTTCTGTTGTCGCCCGTCAGCTTCAAGGCTTTTTTTTTCCTGTACTGTTGGCGGAAGCCCTCTGTTCTCGCCATTGAGAGGAGTCAACCGGACGGTGGGCGTTGCCTTGAAAAATCGTGCCGCGAGCTCAGTCAGGGCAGCGAGCGAATCGGCGTCCTGGAGGCAGGAAAGATGAAAGGACCCCGCAGGGAAGCCTATTTCCACATCTTTCGCGGTGAATTGCAGCGGGCGACCATGTTCCAGCATTTTACCAAGACTTTTCTTCTCGCTGTTGATAAAGGCCACAAACCCGGGCCACCCCACTTGTGCAGGACTCGAAAGGGGTGGTTCTTCAGAAGAGGGGGTAACCGCTGGCGCCTCCACGGCACGAGCAGCCGCAGCAGGAATCTTTGGCTGTGGAACAGGGGGGGCGGCAGGAGGAATCACAGCCCTTTTCCCCGGGGACCCCTCAAGCGCCTTAAGTCTCTCAATAATTTCATCCACAGGGACAACGGGGAGAAGCGTGCACATTCTCAGCAGAGCCATCTCCAGGATGAGACGGGTAAAACCGGAAAGGGACATCTCCGTCTCAGCCTTCAACAGAATGGACAGATATCTCTGTAGCTGGTCAAGGGTTCCGGAGGAGGCCTGCAGCCGGATATCTGCCAATTCCCCCTCCGCAAGATCAAGGATATCGGCAGGGTTCGCTGAAACCTTCACCACAACAAAATTTCTGAAGTGCTCGATAAGCTCCTGGCAGAAGCTGCGCATATTATAACCGAAGGAATCTACCCGCGCCACAATATCGAGAGAGGCCTGACAGTCCCTGGCAAACACGGCCCGCGATGCGTCTAGAAGCAGCCGTCTATCCACGACACCAAGAAGTGCAATTACCTCATCATCCTCCACGCCATCGCCACAAAAAGCAAGGACCTGGTCAAGGGTCGACAAAGAATCCCGCATGCTGCCATCACCCTTGCGTGCAATGGCGGTGAGGGAAGCTTCACTGACCGCAACCTTTTCTTCATCCACGATAGTCCGCAGTCGTGCCACAATCTTGGGCAGAGAAATTCTTTTGAAGTCGAACCGCTGACAACGGGACAGAATCGTGATGGGAACCTTATGGGGTTCAGTGGTGGCAAAGATGAATTTTACATGGGGAGGAGGTTCTTCCAGCGTCTTGAGAAGCGCGTTGAAGGCGTTCGTGGACAGCATGTGGACTTCATCGATGATGAAGATTTTGAAACGACAGCGAGAAGGGAGATATTTGATACTTTCCCTGAGTTCACGGATGTCCTCGACACCGGTGTTGGAAGCCCCGTCGATCTCGAAAACGTCCACGGAATTACCAGCTGTTATCTCAAGGCAGGCAGGACAGACATTGCACGGCTCATGAACCGGCCCTTTTTCACACTGGAGAGCCTTTGCTAGAATGCGGGCGGCACTGGTCTTCCCAACACCTCGGGCACCGGTGAAAAGAAATGCATGGGCAACCCGGCCGGACTCAATTGCATTCTGCAGAGTCCGACAGACATGCTCCTGACCGATCAGATCATGGAATGTCTGTGGACGCCATTTTCTCGCTAAGACAAGGTACGACAAAGGTAGTATCGCCCCACTGCAGACGGTTTTGGAAAAAGCGGGAAAACTTCGAAGAGCGGGATTTGACAAAAGCGTCTATCCCGTCCCCTGACCTCATTTTCCGACGCTTTCCGCTGACCCGTACTGTTTCAGAAAGTCAAAGATTGTATCACCGCTATACCTTCGAGCACGTGACGGGAAAAAGCTTGGATGGGAAGTGGTCGGCGTTTTTTACGGACACAACTGATAGCTGGGCTGCCCCACGGCACACGGGAATAGTTACTGCCGCTGCTTCCTTCCGGACCTGACGGAGTTCATAACCTACCGTTGCGTGAGACCCAGCTATCAGCTGTGTCCGCAAAACACGAAACAGGCACTACCCCGACCCCGTGCCGATACTCGGCTTGACGGCCCTACCATCCGGGATACTGCCTGCCTGTCTGAATAGCAATTAATCTGCATGCATAAAATCTGGCGGAGAGAGAGGGATTTGAACCCTCGGTACGCTATTAACGCACACACGATTTCCAATCGTGCTCCTTCAGCCGCTCGGACATCTCTCCGTTGAACGGGAAATATATATGAATTACCGTTACCTTGTAAAGATTTATTTTCAACAAGCCGACGTCCGGAATTGGCAGGGACCTTCTCGGAACAGCGCTCGCTTCTTTTATTTGCCTAATCGGCGCAAAAGAATTACTCTAGTGCAGCAACTACTCCCCGCACGGAGCAACAGAACCGCTCCCCAAGAAAGAGGTATTAACATGAGGAAACGCCTACTCCTGCTGCTAGCTGTCGCCCTTGTTGCACTCCCCGCACTGACGGTACTTGCTGCCGAGCCTGAGACAAACACTTCTGAGAAAGCCGTCCTCTCTGAAAAAGGCAGCTCCCAGGAATCAAAGCCGACAGTGCTCGAAACCGTCACCGCGCCCGCGTTGCCCGCCAAGAAAGAGCAAAGCGTCAAGATAGGCACGATCGACATGGCAAAAATTGCCGGTACTTCGTCCTCTGGCAAGGCTGTCTACGCCGAGGTCAAAGCAAAAATGGAGAAATACCAGAAACAGTTCAAGTCGAAAGAGACACAACTGAAGAGGGAGAAAGCCGACATTGAAGCTCAAATGCCATCGCTCGCCCCGATCCAGCGTTCGGCCAAGGCGAAAGAGTTTCAAAAAAAGCTGGAAAATTTCCAGGCTTTCATTCAAAAAGCCGAGAAAGACGTCCGAACAAGGGAAGCCGAGTTGCTGAAGAAACTGTATGAATCTGTAGCAAAGTCAGCTGAGGACTACGGTACGGCAAACGGATTTGCTGCCATTGTAACAAACACGGAACTGATCTTCACCGGAAGCACTGTTGAAATTCAGGAACTCACCGCGGAAATCATCAATCTGATTGATGAGCGCAAAGGGGAAAAGAAAAAACCTTAAGTTCGCGTCCACACGACCGCCCTCCTGAGGTCTCCCGGAAACTGGCAGCAACAGGTAAAAACGCTCGCCACGGCAGACGTCTGCCTCGTCCGCGGCTATCGAAGACTAATTCGCCGGAGAATGAGACCAAGAAACTTATTCAAGGGATTTGTACGGGGAAGAAACGGTATGACAGGAGACTTGCGTTTACCAAATTCATTGAGTACCGCGATAAGTTCGGCGTTTTCTCCCCGGGCCACTCCTTCTCGGAGTATTCGCAGAGCCTCCGCCCTGTTTCCGGAAAGCAACTGAATTTTCCCAAGGTTTAGATAGTGCTCGGGATTGCTCGGATCATGCTCAAGAGAAATCATGCAGAGCTCGGTACCCCGAGAAACCTGGCCCCGCTCCCTCGCAACGCAGTAGCCAAGAAAGGAATACCACCCCTTATCGTCTTTAAGAGACAAGGCCTTCTCAATGCCTGCCAGTCCCGCCACGGTGTTATCCATGGCGATAGCTCTTCGTGCACGCTCAAATTCGAGCACTCCGTCCTCAATCGCCCGTGGTTTCATTAAACCCTCCAACCTATACTCCTGGAAGCCCTTTTCGGACAGAACTCGTGTAAGTGTAGGGGAAGCAGATGAAGAGGTCAAGAATAAACCCTGCCATCGCTTGTGTGACCAAATACTGCCCGATTCTATTGACAACCGCCCGGATCGAACTACGCTTTGAACAGGAGGTTACTGCATGGGCAAACATCTGGTTCTGGTCGGCGGCGGGCACGCCCACCTGACATCACTGCTGAATATCGATCAGATGACAGCGCGGGGTCATCATGTGACACTGGTCAACCCTTCGCCCTATCACTATTATTCCGGGATGGGGCCTGGCATGCTCGGAGGGTTTTACGAGCCGTCCCAGGCACGTTTTCATGTCGGCAAAATGGCGGAAGAACGTGGGGCGGGCTTTCTCCGGGACGCTGCCATCAGGATCAACCCTCAAGAGAAAACCATTCTCCTCAAATCCGGCCAAAACATCTCCTATGACGTGGCATCTTTTAATACAGGCAGTGCCGTTCAGTTCGAGCCTCTGGGTAGCAGTGCAGAGAATATATTTCCGGTCAAGCCGGTTCTTAACCTCTACAAAGCACGTACTGCCCTGCTTCGAGAAATCGAAAATCGGGACGTGGAGGTTATCGTGATAGGAGGAGGACCGGCCGGTGTGGAGGTTTCGACAAACCTCTGGCAACTCCTCCACAACAAGACAAACCGGGCAACCATTACCCTTGTGGCCGGAAGCAGCCTGCTCCAGCATATCCCCGAGCGGGCCCGCCTCATGGCACTCAGATCACTGCTGAAAAAAAACATCCGGGTATGTACCGGCGTGCGGGGGGAACAGATCGAAAAAGGGGTCGTCACCCTCTCGGACGGAAGTCGCATCAACTATGATTTTGTCTTTATTGCCACGGGAATCAAACCTTCACTACTTTTCAAAGAGTCCGCTCTTCCCACCGGTGCTGATGGCGGCATGCTCGTCAACAGCTTTCTCCAGAGCACCGAATATCCCGAGCTTTTTGGTGGTGGAGACTGCATCTCCCTCAACGGAGCCCCCCTGGCCAAGGTTGGAGTCTATGCCGTCCGCCAGAATCCGGTTCTTTTCCACAACCTGCTGGCCAAACTGGAAGATACTCCGCTGCTTTCTTTTGAACCCGGCCCGCCCTATATGTTAATTCTCAACATGGGTGACAAACGGGGAATCCTCTGGAAGAAATCATTAACCCTAAACGGCAAAGTTTCTTTTCTCCTGAAAGACTACATCGACCGCCGTTTCATGAAAAAATACCAGGTCTCGGGAGAACTGCGGGAACCATCCCATGAAGAATTAACAGGGTGAAAGGAGTCAGGTGTGGCAATCACGGACTATTTCCGAAAAATAGCATCTCGCTCTGCTGACGATGTCAGAAAAATAATTGACACTATGGACCCCGATGAGTTCTCCCTTGTTGATGTACGTCAACCGGACGAATACAAACAAGGGCATCTGCCGGGAGCAAAACTCATCCCGCTTGGTGAACTACCTGATCGGCTTGAAGAGTTGGACCCGAACAAACCGACCCTTGTGTACTGCGCCGCCGGCGTGAGAAGCCGGGCAGGAGCATCCATCCTGACGCGGGCAGGCTTCGCCGCAGCATACAGCATGGAAGGCGGCATCCGCGCATGGAATGGGCTGGTGGTTGAAGAACTTCCCGCGACCGGCATGGCATGGTTCCTTTCGGCCCAAAGCGCGGAAGAACTCATCGGCCTTGCCTGGCTTCTTGAAGACGGAATGCGGTCCTTTTATCTGGAAATTGCCAAGGGGCTCGACAGGAGTGAAGAAGCACAGCTTTTCATGGAACTCGCAGGGGCAGAGCTTCATCATAAAAATGCATTGCAGAAACTATATCAACACCAGAGCGGCAAGGATCCAGGGGTAAATTCCCCGGCGGATGTTCTGAGCAATAAGCCGAAAGAGAAGTATCTGGAAGGTGGGGTACTCTTGAGCGAAGCATTTTCCTGGGCCGGCAAAAAAGATGCTGGAGAAATCCTCGAATTTGCCATGTCCCTTGAAGTAGGTTCATATGACCGCTATCTCTCGCTCCGGGAATATTTCAAAGATGAGAGCTCCCGCGAAGTATTCGGCCTGTTGGCTGCCGAAGAAAAAGCCCACCTCAAGAGACTGACCAGACTCTTTGAAAAGAGCATGAGTGACACGGGAAGTAATTAGAGATTTTTATACCAGACATTCATGCTCTCAAGCTTGCCGGAAATATTGGTATTGTTGGTCAAGGTACCGCCGTAGAGGTAGCCGTTACGGGCAAAAGTAATATTCATGCCGAATGAGTAGGCTCGGGCAATGGTGAAGAGTGAGCGGATACCTCGAGTTTTGACGGCTGTTTCCATTTCCCGAAGTAAAAGAAGGGCAAATCCGTTCCCGCGAAAGGCTGGGGGAGTTGCAAAATCAGTCATTTCTGCTGCTGCTGCGCAGCTATCCATCTCGGCCGAGGAAAGGGCGGCGATTGTGCGGCCATGCCAAATTCCGAAGAACAGCGTCGCATCCTTCATGGAGGTCTGGAGAAAGACAGGGTCATGAATCGGAAAGGGGTAACTGGCGAAGACCTCGCGATACACCTTTGCCATCTCTTCCCCATCTTCCTCTGAAGCGGCACGCACGGTAAAACCTGCCGGGAGAGGGCTGGGAGCTGAAACCACGGCAGTCGTCCGGGCCGCGTTGAGCACCTCGCTGACCAGTAGGGGTTCCTGTTCCCGGGCTCGTGAATCGGAAAAATATTTTCCCATAAAACTGACATTTTCCCCGCCGGGATAAAAACCCGGTATACAGGCCTCCTCTGCATAGCCGCCGGCAATAAATCGTTCCCTCGCCCAGGAGGGAACCTTGGCAAATATTTTTGAATACCCGCGAGAAGTTACCAGCAGATCAAGACGCCGGACAATCTCTTCGCTATCCTCCTCATGCAGTTTCATCAAGTAGGCCCTGTCATTATATGCCCCATGGTGTAAGAGAGACCGGCCGATGGTCTCCAGTGAATCATGCATTGTTCCTCCGTTTCATGCGGTCATTATCCTCCGGAGTAAGGGAGATAGTATCGTCATGGTCCGCCAGGAGACGCATGATACCGGTCCCTTCATATTCTTCCGCACCCTCAAGGTTCAGGTGGAGTTTACAGTCAAGACAATTGCGATCACAGAACACCGGCTCATAACTATCCGGTTCCTGATAGCTGGTTATCACTCCCTCATAATTTCTCAGCACGACCTTGTTGGTCGCCAGGGTAATGAGGTAGTTCGGCATCACGGGAATCTTCCCGCCCCCTCCCGGAGCATCGATCACATAGGTAGGAACCGCGAAACCACTTGTATGCCCGATGAGGCTTTCCATAATTTCCATGCCCTTGCCGACCGTAGTCCGAAAGTGTGACAACCCCTCGGAGAGATCGCACTGGTAGAGATAGTACGGTCGCACCCTGTTTTCCACCAACTTATGGACCAGAGCCTTGATGATATGCGGGCAGTCGTTAATCCCGGCCAGCAGGACAGTCTGGTTCCCAAGGGGGATTCCGGCGTTTGCCAGTTTGGCCAAGGCTTCCTTCGCCGATGGCGTCAACTCGCGAGGATGATTGAAATGGGTATTGATCCAGATCGGGTGATGTTTTTTAAAGACCTCAACCAGCGCATCGGTAATACGATAAGGCAGAACAACCGGCATCCGCGTGCCGATCCTGACCACCTGAACATGAGAAATCGTGCGCAATTCCGTCAGGATCCAGTCAAGATACTCATCGGAAAGCATGAGCGGGTCCCCCCCGGAAAGGAGAACGTCACGAATCACCGGGGTCTGACGGATATAGTCCAACCCCTTGTTGATCTCCTCGCGATCAGGAATGGAGTCCACATCTCCCACCTTGCGTTTCCGGGTACAGTGGCGGCAGTACATCGAACAGACGTTACTGATATGAAAAAGAACCCTGTCGGGATAGCGGTGAGTTATCCCGGGCGCAGGGCTGTCAGCCTCCTCATGAAGTGGATCTGCATGGTCGTACTGGCTGACGATAAGTTCCGAAGGAGAAGGAAATGACTGCCTGAATATAGGATCTGTAGCATAGTTGTTTTTATCAATGAGAGAGAGGTAGTATGGTGTTATTGACAGAGGGAATTTTTGCATTGTTTCTTTAACTTCATGTATTTCATCATCAGTGAATGTAACACCAAGTAGATGCTCAAAAGTTTTCACGTCTCTGATTGAGTGCCTGGTCTGCCACTTCCAATCCCGCCAACTTGACACTTGATAATTATCGCCGATTTTATTTGCAATTGCCTTCTGTTCGTTGGTATAAATATTCATCCATACTCCTTTTTCAGCATATATTTTAGTGCTTTCATATCTCAACGAAGTACTCAGTATAGGTAATCTGATTCTATATGTCAAATTTCAGAACCATTAAGCACTTCGCAGCACAGTAATTTAAACAATAATATCATAGCATTGGACTGTACTTTGCCGACGAGAAAACAGCCTCGCCAGGAGACCAGTTCAGTACCAAATCACCGTGACAGTTTCTGACATCTCAAACGGTCAATTATCAGAAGAGAGTTTAAGAAAATGTCGCTAAATACACCTGGCAGCGGCCTGATACCTCGGGCCGGAAAAGGGGCTTCTCAAAAGCACCAAACAGAATCCGGAAAGCCGACCGACCGTGCAAATTGCGAGAGAACTACGTCAGGCCACACCCCGGAGGAGAAACGAGGAAACATGTCTGAATTTTTACGTGCAGCAACACTGCTCTTTATGCTTTTGAACCCTTTTCTGTTAGTCGTATACCTTATAGACGTTTTCGACAAACTCCCCACCGCTACCTTTCGCAAGGTTGTCCTCCGGGCTGCTATCATCAGCATCAGCGTTTTTTCTGTTGCCGCGATTCTTGGCGATGTTCTGTTCAAGGACGTTTTGCAGGCCGAGTTCGCTTCTTTTCAGGTCTTTGGGGGAATTGTTTTTCTCCTCATCGGCATCCGCTTCGTATTTCAAGGCAACTCGGCAATTGAAGGACTGCGGGGTGAATCACGCAACATGGCTGGGTCAATAGCCATGCCGATCATGATCGGTCCGGGAACCATCGGTGGCAGCATTCTGGTGGGTAAGCGCCTTAACCATCTCGAAGCAATTCTTTCAATCCTGCTGGCTGTTCTGGCCAGCGTTGCGATCATGATCGCCCTGAAACATCTTCACGATTATGTCAAATCGCGCAATGAAGCACTTGTTCAACGATATATTGATATTGCCGGGCGGGTAACTGCGCTCGTGGTGGGAACCTTCGCAATTGAAATGATAATGAAGGGGGTTGCAACGTGGATTACAACTATTAAATAATGGCTACTCAGATCAAAATTTCTCTAGGTGCCTGTTCGGACTCAGGAAAGCAAAGCGAAAAACAGGCTGGGCGAGGACATATTTTGTCGTTTTTGCAGGGCAATAGTTGTTCTATTGACCAAAAAAGCGGCGAAATATGAACCATCCAGACAGATTTGCAGCAGATTTACCCTAAGTCCGACAGTCTCCTAGACAAAAAAGATCGCGGGAATACGGGAAACTTCCTCTTCAATATCCTTATGAATGCTATAGCGGATCTTTCCTGCCTCTATGCTTACCGAGGCCAGGAACGGGTAAAAACAAACATAATTCTCAACGTGCTTTTCCACCTGGCACTGGATGATTTCCCGTATGGCTTGAGCCACGGATTCGACGTCAGCTACTCCGCTCAATGATAAAACGTCGTCAAGAGAAGTCTCATACTTCTGCTGGGGCCCCCGCGTCGCTATCGTTTCACGCGTGTTCTCAAAGAGCACTCTGAAGCATGCAAACGCGGTGGGAGACAGTACTTTTTTGAATGATGAAAAATCTGCCGAATTCGTATTGCCCATGGGAACCTCCGAAAATTTTCGGCAGTATACCATGACGATGGAGAAAGGCAAATGCTTCTTCCTGCAGCGAGTTGACTCAAATTAAATGTAACCGAAGCTGGCAGTAAAAAGAGAACGTTGCATCATATTACAGGTAACCGAAAGGAGGCTGTAGTATGGTGCTTCAAACCCGTCGCGAATACCTTGAGG
>Ga0105099_10001621_pt1 | contig 13880 bp, 13 predicted proteins | sample PPLLak3cmMay2015_2_FD_79138 | JGI IMG/M metagenome (GOLD analysis project Ga0105099, IMG submission 79138) | Freshwater sediment microbial communities from Prairie Pothole Lake near Jamestown, North Dakota, USA - PPLs Lake P8 Core (1) Depth... | ecosystem: Environmental > Aquatic > Freshwater >...
GTGAGAAATAGGTACTTTTTCATAGGATGAGTGTTTTTAGTTTCCTGCATTCATTGGGTTCATTATGCTGACAGGGGGCTTCATTTCGTCCTGTATTTCCGGCCCCCGTGGAACTGTTTTGCCGTACTAATTTACATGATTGCACTAACTTTTCAAAGCAGAGGTCGAAATGCGCTGTATGCCGTGTTTTGCACCTGAGTTATTCATCCTTTTAGACGGAAAACCATCTGAAACCGGCATGTTTTATGACCGCGCTTTACCAAATGTTATGGATTGAATTTCGAAAAATCATAAGACGCATCTTTGTTTACCAGTATTAATAGAAAATCACTGCCCCAACCATCAGACCAGGGTTTAAATTCATGTGGGATCTTTGTTTTAAAATCTCCGATATGAATTATTCTGCCGCTTCTGGGATTAAACCAATATGCTTTAACCTCTTCTGAATTCATTTTTGTTAAATCGATTTCTATCGGATTACCTGTTGGTGTGTAGGCAACCACAAAGTCATTATCCTGACCAATTGCAGATAAAATATATGATTCATTCTCCGGATTACTATTCAGAATTAATGCCTGATTAAAGATCATTTTTTGAAAAGGTAAAATCTCAAAAATTTCTTTCATATATTTCATTTGAGAAGACCCTGGCAGTTCAAGGGCAACATACCAATCAGTCCGGGCTTCTATAACAGGCATTCTGTTTGCATCATACATTTGCCAGATATCATTGCAACCATATGTATATCCTGCTGCCCCCGATATTATACTCCAGTAGGCAGAGACTCTGACATCAGCATCATCTAACCAACCATAGGATTTATTTTCCCAGAATCTGTCCACGATATTCTCATACCGTGCTTCACCATTTATGATGGGTCGTTGTTTTGCTGATTTCTTGCTTTCGGCTACGTAATGGTATTCTTTTGCTATTCTGGTATGTCCACTCTGATACATATCAATATCAAGCCAGGTATCATTGAAAAAATCTGTTGCTTTTTTTCCACCAACCGGGTGATAAGTGATTAAATGAAGGCTATCAGTTTTTCGGATACCTTTTGCCATGGCACGAATTATCGCAAAATGGTTTTCATTTTCTGGCCCCCTGTCCCCTCCAAGAATCCATATTATGTTGTTATGGGAGCGGTATCTTTTGGCCAATAGCTCTCCATACTTTTCTGAATTTTCCGGATTAAAAATCTCAGGACCTGCACCCCATTTTTTATTAAACTTGTCCCCCCACGTTGGCAGAAGCCCTGCATATAATCCGAGTTGTGCTGATTTCGTTACAACATAGTCAACAAGTTCAAAATATTTCTCATTGAAATTCTCAGGATTATTGTCAATTAATGGATTATCACCATAAGCATTTGGCGTATTTAATCCATCAAGTTCGGCAAGAATGACTGTTTGTATAACAGTAAATCCTTTTTTAGCCCTGTCCGTAAGGTACAAATCAATCTCCTCTTTCGTTAATCGATGAATTAACTCCCAGGCTGTACCACCTAACCAGAAAAAAGGTTCATTACCCTGCGTTACAATATATCTTTGATCCTCTGAAATTTTTAATAAAGGAAGTTGTTGTCCTTTTGCAGAAATTATTAAAAATCCTAATATTAGAATCATCAATATTTTTTTCATACGATGTCTTTTTTAATATTTGGTGAACACATCCATAAACTCATTGGCGTTCATCACAATGATATTTATTCCAAATATATACTTATTACCAAGTGATCTGACTATCAGATCGCCCTTTGATTTTTAATTGCAGGTATAAATATAGTGTTTTCACTTAAGCTATATTTATTATATTTAATGCGAATTTTAACAACGACACCAATAACCAAATATCAACTCATCAAACCTCATGGAAATTATCGAACTGCATCAGGTGACCAAGACTTTTGGTCCTGTTAAGGCGGTTCAGAACCTCGACCTGAAAGTACCTGCCGGTACCATCTATGGTTTTATAGGGCCGAACGGTTCGGGAAAAACCACCACCATCAGGATGATCATGAATATCCTGTTCCCTGATTCGGGAAATATTTATATTCATGGTAAACAGCATGCAAATGCCAGGCTTGAACATGTCGGATACCTTCCCGAAGAAAGAGGCCTGTATAAAAAAATGAAGGTATTTGATGTGCTGAAATTCCACGGCGACCTGAAAAACACGAAAAACCTCAGATCGGAGATCAAATACTGGCTGAAGAAACTGGACCTCTATGACAGGATCGATAAGAAGGTCGAGACCCTCAGCAAAGGGATGACCCAGAAGCTGCAGTTCATAGCCACCGTCATCGACAGGCCGGAGATTATCATCCTTGATGAACCTTTCAGCGGCCTCGACCCGGTTAATGCGGAAATCCTTAAATCATCGCTGCTGGAATTGCAGAAAAACGGGGCAACCATCATCTTCAGCACACACGACATGAACATGGCCGAAAAGATGTGCGATTATATTTTCATGATATACAATGGGCAAAAAGTGCTTGACGGAACCTTGCAGAGCATCCAGAACAATTACGGAAATGACACCGTAAGGCTGCAGACCGAATCGGGAATCGATGCCCTGGCAGGGATAAAGGGCATCGAGAAAATCAATGATTACGGACAGGTTCAGGAATTGAGGCTGGCCCCTGGTGCCGAGACACAGAGCATCCTTGCCGGTGCCATGAAGAAGACCCGGATATTGAAATTTGAGGTAACGAGGCCTTCGCTGAACGATATTTTTATACGGATTGCTGCACCCGAAAGAAAGGAGGAAAGCCATGCGTAAAACCCTGATCATCGCTCTCAGAGAATACAAGGCTGCGGTAAGAACCAAAAGTTTTATCGTGAGCCTTGTCCTGATGCCCGTATTGATGGGCGGAAGCACGGCTGTCTCCGTCATTTCACAGAGCAAAAAGGATACTTCCGATAAAAAGTTTGTGGTCATAGACCATTCAGGACTCTTTTCGCAAGTCCTTCATCAGCATGTAAAACTGCGTAACGATTCAGCGATCTTCAATCCGGAAACCCGCGAAAAGATCAGGCCTGCCTATTTTGTTGAATTTGCTGATCCCGATACTGCCGATCCGGGTAAACAAAAGCTGGGGCTCTCGGAACGCATAGCCGCCAAAGACCTTTACGGATTTTTTGAAATAGGGCCCTCTGTCCTGCATCCCGAAAAAGATCCGGACAATGCATATATCCGGTTCTATTCCGAAAATGCATTTCTGGATGAGACCAGGGGTTGGTTTGCCAATACGGTTAACAATCACCTGAGACAGCTTCGCGTGGCGGAACTGAACCTGACTCCAGAAAGCACGAAGGAGTTATTCACCTGGACCAACATAGAAGGCCTGGGATTGTTGAAGGTAGATGAAAACACGGGAAGCATCAGGGATGCTGAAAAAAGCAATGTTGTTCAATCCATTCTTATTCCTTATATACTGGTAATGCTGATGTTTATGATGGCGATCATGGGTGTCACGCCGCTGTTAACGGCTGTAATGGAGGAGAAAATGGAAAGAATCGCTGAAGTCCTGCTGGCTACCGTTACGCCATTCCAGTTTATGACCGGCAAGATCCTGGGAAGTGTAAGCGTATCCCTCACCACTGCGGCTATTTATATCCTGGGTGGCATTATCACCATGCAGCAGCTGGGAGCCGGCGACAAGATACCCTATCACCTGCTCCCCTGGTTTTTCATATACCTGGTATTTTTCCTGATCATGGCCGGTTCCATTATGGCTGCCTTTGGATCGGCATGCAATGATAACAAAGATGCCCAGAATGTTTCATTCCCTGCCATGCTGCCAATGATCATGCCCTTGTTTGTAGTCTGGCCTGTGATACAGAATCCGATGAGTTCCTTCGCCACATGGTTATCGCTTTTCCCGCCCTTCACCCCGATGCTCATGATCGTGCGCATGGCCTCGCCCGTTTCCATTCCGGTGTGGCAGCCAATTACGGGTCTGATCGGGATCATTGTCTTCACTGTCCTTTCTGTCTGGGCCGGTGCAAGGATATTTCGGACAGGCATCCTGATGCAAGGACAAAAGCCCACACTGGCAAATCTGGTAAAGTATGTACTGAAAGGTTAGAAGAAATAAACCAGCAGTGACCAATAAATAGGGGTCGGACCAAAATTTTATAATTGAATCATACGGATTGATGTTTAAATAGGCTTTTTTTGCGCTTAGCATATCGTTTTCGGGTTAAAAAAATGTATTGTAAGGAATTGTAGATTTAGGGATCGGACCGATCTTTTTCGTTGATATTTAGCTGGCCAGAAGAAGGTGTTTCATTCGCGTTATTCGTACCATTAGTGGCTGCATTTCTTAGGCGTCAGGCGAAGCCGGATGTTTAAAATTTGAACCACATAAGGACACAACAGGGCACATAGGCTGTGGACCGTCGGCTATCAGGAGTCTAATCCCGATAATTATCGGGAGAAAATTTGAAAGTTTGCCGATGTGCCGTATTTTCGTTGCCGGTTAATCATTTTGTCTATGCCTTGGGTAAATTATCATACGCATTGTCTTTATTGTGACGGGAAAGCGGAACCGGAGGCTTATCTGTTAAAGGCGATCGAAAAGGGTTTTCCTGCTATCGGATATTCTTCCCATGCTCCGCTGCCTTTTACGACAAGTTGGAATCTGAAGCAGGAGAGGCTGCAGGAGTACCTTGCCGAAATTAACCGGCTAAGGGAGAAATACAGGTCCACCATACAGGTATACACAGGGCTTGAAATTGACTATATAGGAGGATTATGGGGTTTTCATAATCCCTTTTTCAGGGATCTGAAACTGGACTATACCATTGGCTCGGTTCATTTCATGGATACCTTTTCAGCGGGTATTCCCTGGACAATAGACGGCTCATCAGATGAGTTTTTCAAAGGCTTTGAATCAGCCTATAACAACGACACAAGAAAACTGGCTACCCGCTATTATGAACTGGTAAGGGAAATGATAATTAAAGACAATCCCACCATCATCGGACATCTGGATAAGATCAAAATGCACAACCGGTACCGGACTTATCTTGATGAAGAGGAAGGCTGGTACAGGAATTGTGTGGAAGATACACTAGATCTGATCGCTGAAAAGGGATGCATGGTTGAGATCAACACGCGCGGCATTTACCGGTATGGTCAACCTGATTTATACCCGGGCACATGGATACTGGAGAGGATTTACCGGAAAAAGATCCCGGTAATGATCAATGCCGACGCACACCTCCCCGATGAAATTGATTCGGGATACGCTTATGCAGCCGTCATCTTAAAAACAATCGGATTTAGATCATTGAGGATCTTATGGAAGAACCGGTGGACTGATTGTGCTTTTACGGAGTCCGGAGTAGAACCTGGAATAAAGGATTAATACATCGTATCACTAATGACCTGCCCTTTTTCATTATAGCTGATCCATTTGCCAGCCCTGCTGTTTTGGATGTACTGCCCTTTTTCTTTCATCAGGCCGCTACTGTACCATGAATAGAAAGGACCGGTCAGACTATCGTTGTTATAAGTGGCTTCGATGATCTTATTTCCGTGCTGATCCCAGTATTCCCATTTGCCCATGCAGCAGCCATTATAGTAATGGCCTTTCCACCTCAGCTTGCCATCGCGGTAATAGGCAACAGCCTCGCCGTTCAGTATTCCATTCCTGAACTCGAATTTCTCCTTTAGCAGATTGGTGTCACTGAAAACAACCTTGCAGGTTCCGGAAAAGGGATTGATTTCGTTGCTGCTGTAAAACAGATCGGGTTTTATCTCCTCTTCCGTAATGATTACCTCTTTGCCGCAGGAGACAAGTGCCAGTAAAGCTATAAAAATAATTGCTCTCATTTTTCCTTGGTTAGTAGTTTGCCTTCAACTAGTATAACGCAACCGACCCCGGCTTGTTGTTATATGTTGATGAATGGTACGGAATTGAAAATGAAGGAATAATAATGTCGGATAAATGGATATTGCAATCATAGAGACGCGATTAATCGCGTCTCAACTGATAATATAAAGGAATGATTGTTGAGTAAAGAATAGATTCCTGTAAATCAGCGGTATAGATAAATGAATCCGGTTTTTCGGAAACGGTTATTCGGATCGCCGCTGAGGGCATCCAGCACATAATAGTATATGCCATGGCTTAGCTCCAGTCCCCACGAGGTTTTTCCATCCCAGGTGATGGTATAGCCTTCGGCTTTATAAACGAGGGTACCTGTACGGGAATATATTCTGATGGAAAGTGGAACGCTTCCATTACTGCTTACTTCGAAGTAATCATTCACATCATCGCCGTTGGGGGTAAATACATTTTGTGCCTGCAGCTCCTCGAACACAAAAACAGCTGCCTCACCGGAGCTGGCGCATCCGCGATTGTCCGTGACGGTTAAACGAACAGCATATGCGGTATCGGATGCCGGAAGTGTCACAACCTCCCGGGGCCCGTCACCCGTGCTGATACCACCGAAATCCCACAGATAGGTATAGGTGGCTGTATTATCGGTTTCCCCGGTATGCTCAAATACAAAGGTGTCATAGGTCACGGTGTCAGCATAAGTGAAATCAGCCGGAGACACAAGCTGAACATGGATCAGGTCTTCTTCCGTGACGCCATGTACAGCATCTCCGTTAATAACAACCCCTACATCATAAAAACCGGGATCATTGTAATGAACGGTATCGGGATCAACGATACTGCTGGTTGTGCCATTCCCGAAATCCCAGCTGATGGTGCTGATGGTATCCGTATCGACATTGGCGAGGGAGAATTTCACGCTGGCCTCACCACAGCCGAACGTGTCGCTTGCCACGATGTCTATCAGTCCGGGAGGGATCGTCAGTACCAGCGTTTGTTCCGTGCTGTCGATGCAGCCGGCAGGAGTGGAAACGACTAATCTGACGTTATAAGTCCCCGGTCCCGGGTAAGTGTGAATAGCATTTTCCTGATTGCTGGAGGATCCGTCCCCGAAACTCCAGTTATAATTACCGGCAACGCTGTAAGTTTGCTCTATATGCTTAAAGGAAACGGTATAATAGCCGATTTCTGACGTGTCAGCATAGGTGAATTCAGCCGACAGGGAAGGATATACGGTAATATAGTTGTATTTGATGATGGGTTCGTTCCATAGCAAATTATCGGCACTGCTGCCAAAAAAAAGAATAATATCATACGTGCCCGGAACATCGTATAAAACGGTATCCGGATCACGAACATAACTGGTTATGCCGGGAGCCAGATCCCATCCAAAATGGGTAATGGTATCCACGGTGGCGGTACTGATAAAGGTGAATTTTACCTTAAATGAATCACATCCTTCGGTCACGTCAGCGGTGAAATCATAGGCCCCACTCTGTGCTAATCCGGCTAAGGGCAAAAGAAAGGCCAGCGCAATGGCGGTTATGTGTTTTTTAATCAGCATTCGGTTTTTATATATTCTTTGTAAGCGATCGGACAAATTTAAAGTTATTAAAAAATTCCTTAGCAAAAACTCTTATCACAATATAAGCAGGAACCGCTGCTATCATACCTAAAATTCCACCGAGGCTTCCGGCCATCAGAAAGACAATGAAAATCTCCAACGGATGGGCACTTACGCTGCTGGAATAGATGAGTGGCTGAAAAATCCAGTTATCTATCCACTGCACGATGATACAAACCACCAAAACCCATATCAGAAAGGGCAACATTTCCGAAGGGAAAGACAGATGCATATGGGTGACAAAGCCAATCATTAAAGCAAGAGCGCTTCCAATAATGGGACCAATATAGGGAATAATATTGAATATTCCGGCCAGAAATCCCATTAGCAATGAATCACTGAAGGAGATGCCGACAATCAGAAAGCCGATAAAGCTCAATAGGATCACACCGGAGACTTCCAGGACAAGACCGCCGAAGTAGCGGATCAGCAATCTTTTTGTTGATGCCATGAACCGTGTTACCTCATCCGTTAAATGGTCAGGAACAATGGACAAGAGCCCTTTGGCAAACAGCGATTCATCTTTCAGAAAGAAAAAAGTAATAAATATAATGCTGAAAATGGCAACGGCAACATTGCCCACCGTGCCTGCAACGGAGCTGAAGAAATCAGCCACTGAGTTGATGTTGATCTTAGCGGTGAATTTCGCAACAATATCCTGGATCGAGAATCCCCCTTCAGGTAATATCTTAAAACGGTTCAGCAGTTTTTCGAGTCTCCACAGGGGTTCCTGCAGGCTTGCCACGATACTCTGGATATCGAGTTTAGAAAGCTCGTTGACTTTGTTTACAATGAGGGGTATGAAAATACCGAAAAAGATAATAATGAAAAAGATCAGAATCAGCAGGGTAATTACGGAACGCAGGGCGGCAGGCAGTTTGAATTTACGGATCCTGAATTTACCCAGCAGGTCAAAAATGGGCCGGCCCAGCAAGGCCAAAACCAGGGAAACCAGAACATAAATTACAATGTTTTTAAAATACCACAGGATAAAACCTAACAGCACAAGGCCGATTGCAGTGAAGATATACCGCGCGGTTTTGCTCATCATCAACGAAATAAGGGCTAAAAATAGTAAAAAATGGTCCCCTGTTAATGTTAATAACTGAAAAGAAATTAACATCTGTAGATAACTTTATCGGATTCATTCAGGAGCTTTAGGGCTTCTTTACTATTTTTACGCCGCAATAGATTCATAGAAACGAATTATCATGAAACCTTACCTGGACTTGCTGCAACATGTGCTTGAACATGGATGCGAAAAGAAGGACCGGACCGGAACAGGCACGATCAGCGTTTTTGGATACCAGATGAGGTTCAGCCTGCAGGACGGTTTTCCGCTGATGACAACGAAAAAGCTGCACCTCAAATCCATCATTTATGAGCTTCTCTGGTTTCTACGGGGAGAGACAAACACCAAATACCTCAACGACAACGGGGTTACCATCTGGAATGAATGGGCTGATGTCCGGGGTGAACTGGGACACATATACGGATATCAGTGGAGGTCATGGCCTGCCTATTCCGGCAAATCCATTGACCAGATTGAAAAAGTGCTTCATTCGATCCGGCAAAATCCCGATTCGCGCCGTCATATTGTGAGTGCCTGGAATGTTGCCGATCTTGAGAATATGGCACTGCCTCCCTGTCACGTTTTGTTTCAGTTTTATATTGCTGACGGAAGGCTTTCGCTTCAGCTTTATCAGCGAAGTGCCGACATTTTTATAGGTGTCCCTTTCAACATTGCATCCTATTCCCTGTTATTGATGATGGTGGCGCAGGTCACTAAGCTCAAACCCGGGGATTTTATCCACACGCTCGGAGATGCCCATATTTACAACAATCATCTTGAGCAGGTGAAGCTGCAGCTGACGCGCGAACCGCGGTCTCTGCCTTCCATGAGACTGAATCCGGAGGTACAATCACTCTTTGATTTTACGTTTCAGGATTTCAGTCTTGAAAACTACAACCCTCATCCCCACATCAAAGGAGAGATATCCGTATAAACAATTTTACAGGATGAAGCAAATCTCCATCATTGTAGCCATTGCCGGGAACAATGCCATTGGCAGGGATAACAAACTGCTCTGGCACATATCAGCAGATCTGAAGCGGTTTAAAAAGATCACCGCAGGAAATACGGTAATCATGGGGAAGAATACCTATTTTTCCTTGCCCAAAAGACCCCTGGTCAACCGCAGGAATATTGTTATTTCGGATAATGCCCTCGACCATTTCCCGGGATGTGAAATGGCCTATTCACTTGAAGAGGCAATATGGCTGAGCGATAGCGGAAAAGAAAGTTTTGTAATCGGGGGCGCATCCCTGTACCGGCAATTTTTGCCTTATGCCGGGAAGCTTTATATTACGCAGGTCCATAAATCCTTTGAGGCTGATACCTTCTTCCCGGAAATTTCACCTGATCAATGGGAAATTATAGAACAGGAGGATATTATGACCGATCCACAAAATGATTTTACCTATTCCTTTATAACCTATCAAAGAAAAAATTATCTTTAATGGTTTAACATTAATTATAAATCTTATGAAAAGAAATTTGTTCGTCTCGATAGTACTGGCATTCTCAACTTGTTTCCTTTACGGGCAGGCTGACAAGCTTGTAGGAATTTACCTGACCGCGGAAAAAGGATCCCAGGTAAGGATCTTCAAGGCAACCGATGGCAAATATTATGGCAAGGTGGAATGGATAGAGGAAGAACCCGATAAGCTTGACGTTAATAATCCCGATGAAAGCCTAAAGACAAAGAAAGTCTGGGGGCTTATGATCCTGAAAGGTTTTCAATATAATGAAGCCAAAAACAGGTGGGAAGGCGGTACTGTCTATGATCCGGATAACGGCAAGACGTATGATGCCTTTATGTGGTTTGATGGGGATAACATCAATCTGCATTTAAAAGGGTATGTAATGGGTATGAAATTCGTGGGAAGGGAGAGCCTGTGGACGCGGGAGAATGAGCTGCGTAAATAATACAACCATAATAACCTATGATTGATGCGTCTGGGAACCTGCTGATCGGCAAGTCAGACAAAGAACTGTGCATGGTGCCGAAAATGGCCAACCGTCATGGCCTTGCATTTGCTTCATCCCTCATACCTGCCTGCAATCACCTTCCAGTCGATGATGTTCCAGAAAGCCTGCAGGTAATCCGGCCTTTTGTTCTGATAGTCGAGGTAATAGGCATGTTCCCAGACGTCGCAGGTTAAAAGCGGCGTTAACCCGCTCCGCAGCGGATTCCCGGCATTGCCTTCCTGCGTGATCACCAGTGAATGATCTTCCTTTTTTACCAGCCAGGCCCAGCCCGATCCAAAAAGGGTAACAGCCGCTTTTGTAAACTGTTCCTTAAAAGCCGAAAAAGATCCATACTGGCTGTTTATGGTCTGTGCAAGTTTTCCTTCCGGTTCACGGTTCCCTTCCGGTGAAAAACTTAAAAAATAGAAGGTGTGATTCCATACCTGCGCCCCATTGTTAAAAATGCCTCCATCCGCTTCACGGATGATCTGCTCAAGGCTGGCATTTTCAAATTTTGTCCCGGGTATCAGGTTGTTCAGATTATTAATATAGGCCTGATGATGCTTTCCATAGTGAAAATCAAGAGTCTGTTTTGAAAGGTGAGGCTGGAGGGCATCCGGGGCATACGGTAATTTCGGCAATTCGAACGGCATAGTTTTTAGTTTTTAAATTATCATACAAGGTAGTGATAATTTGGAAAAATAAAAAATGCCGTTAAGGAGTCGGTCCACAATTTACAGTCACAGTTGATTGGGTAATGATTGAATCTTTGTCCTTTTATTTCAAAGACTGCATGACTGAGTGACCTGCCTGCCTGCAGGCAGGCTGCAAAACACCGAATACCGGTTACTGATTACCGATCACCTCCCTCATCCCCTGAACCTCCGGTTAACTTCCTCCCAGTTGATCACATTCCAGAAAGCTGCCACATATTCATTTCGGCGGTTCTGATATTGCAAATAATAGGCATGTTCCCAGACATCGATGCCCAGCACAGGAATGCCCTTTACCTCGGCAATATCCATGATTGGATTGTCCTGGTTTGGAGTGGAAGCAATCTTTAATTCATTTCCGCTTTTGATCAGCCAGGCCCAGCCCGACCCAAAACGGGTCATGGCAGCATTGGCAAAAGCTTCCCTGAATTTCTCGAAAGACCCGAAGAACCGGTTGATGGCCTGCGCAAAATCACCCCCGGGTTGTCCTCCACCGTTGGGTGACATGATACTCCAGAAGAGGTTGTGATTATAGTATCCTCCTCCGTTATTTCTCACGGCTGCGGGCAATGCTGAAATACCGGCAAGAATTGCTTCGATTTTTTTATTTTCCCATTCACTTCCTGCCAATGCATTGTTAAGATTGGTGGTGTAAGCGCCATGATGCCTGGTATAATGGATCTCCATGGTACGTGCATCAATATTCGGTTCCAGTGCAGCGTAATCATACGCTAATTTTGGTAATTCAAATGCCATATTTTTTTGTTTAAGTGCAACGTGGTTAAATATTATTTAGAATCGTTCTAAATTAAAAGGGTAACATTTAATTTATCAGATTGTTCAAAAAATGATTTACTTTGTGACCGGTTCACCTAAAGGGTATGAAGTGTATCTATTCTGCGGGATTGTGGATTTATTACCTGGGCATCCTGACGGCATCCGTTTTCAATCCGAAGGCCCGCTTGTGGATCCGGGGAAGGAAAGGGATCTTCCATCAGATTCGGGAAAGGGTCAAAGACGATCCCCTGATCTGGGTTCACGTGGCATCACTGGGGGAATTCGAACAGGGCAGGCCGGTTATGGAAGAAATCAAACGCCGTTGCCAGCAATATAAGATACTGCTCACTTTTTTTTCACCTTCCGGTTACGAGATCCGCAGGAATTATGGCGGAGCTGATTATATATTCTATTTACCGCTGGATACCCGGCGCAATGCCCGTCGTTTTATTCAACGGGTAAAACCGGCCATGGCGATATTCGTAAAGTATGAATTCTGGTACCACTATATTCATCAGCTTAACCGGAACAGAATACCTGTTTATCTTATATCAGGCATCTTCAGGCAGGATCAGGTTTTTTTCCGCTGGTACGGAGGCTGGTTCCGGAAAATACTGCTGCATTTCAATCACCTGTTTGTGCAGACTGAAGAATCGTTGGATTTGCTTTCCCATATAAAGGTTAACCAGGTTACGTTGGCTGGGGATACCCGTTTTGACCGTGTTCTTCAGATTGCATCAGCCACCAGGGAAATACCGCTGGCTGCCAGTTTTAAAGGACACGGCCCGTGCCTGGTAGCGGGAAGTACCTGGCCCGGCGACGAGGTCTTTTTGCTGTCTTATATCAATGAATATAAAGGACAGGCAAAATTTATCATAGCGCCCCACGAAATACAGGAAGAACATATACAGAAAATAACACAGCAGCTGAAAAAGCCCTTTATTCGGTTTTCCCTGGCCCGTGACGCCAGCATTGCCGATAAGCAGGTGCTGATCATTGACAACATCGGTATGTTATCCTCCCTTTACCGGTATGGTGACATAGCCTATATTGGGGGCGGATTTGGCAAGGGCATACACAATATTCTTGAAGCAGCAACTTTCGGTCTTCCTATATTATTTGGTCCCAACTATGCAAAATTCAATGAAGCTGTCGAACTGATCAACCTGGGAGGGGCTGTGAGTTTCACTGCCATGGATGCATTGAAAGCCAGACTGGACCACTGGCTGGATGATCCGGAAGAAAGGGTGCGACTGGGATTGATCTCAAGAGATTTCGTTCACCGGAAAGCCGGAGCCACAAGCATTATAATAAACCAGCTGTTCTCAGGGCAGCCATAATGGTACCGCGGATGATGTCAGATTCTTCCTTTTCAGCATTAAACAATGCATTTCTGCAATATATCAATTCCTTACCGGTTGAGCATGATGAGATCCGGGAACATTTTAAGATCAAAAAAGACCATACCTACAGGGTAATCGGGAATATCAGGTCCATCGCCGTGCGAAGCAGGTTATCCGAAGGTGAAACCGAACTGGCGATGATCATTGCTCTCTTTCATGATATCGGGCGTTTTGAGCAATTCAATAAATACAGGACATTCAACGATGATATTGCTGAAAATCATGCTGCCATATCGATCCGGGTATTGAAAGAACAGCATTTCCTTTCAGCTTTTAACAGGAAAACGGGAGAAATCATTACGGGTTCAATTATAAATCATAATATTCCGGTCCTGCCTGAAATTAAGGATGCCGATGTTTTGCTTTTTTCCCGCCTGTTGCGCGATGCAGATAAGCTTGATATCTGGAGGCTGACCCTGGATCAGAACGTAGCTTTTACCATTATGGACAGTGAGGAACCTGCTTCCTATCAGGTGCCGGA
>Ga0105099_10001622_pt1 | contig 13876 bp, 9 predicted proteins | sample PPLLak3cmMay2015_2_FD_79138 | JGI IMG/M metagenome (GOLD analysis project Ga0105099, IMG submission 79138) | Freshwater sediment microbial communities from Prairie Pothole Lake near Jamestown, North Dakota, USA - PPLs Lake P8 Core (1) Depth... | ecosystem: Environmental > Aquatic > Freshwater >...
ATCCGACGCCAGGCCGATGGAGGGGCCGCCAGTTCGGCGACCGGGAACAATTGCACATCCAGACCGATTCCCAGGACCAGGAAATCCCGCTGCCGGGGGGTCAGGGAAAGCAGGCCCGTCTCGGCACAGACAGTCGATTCCTCGGCTTCCTCGGCGGGGACGGCGGCAATCACCGGCCACCCCCGCACCTCGGCCAGGGTATGTCCGCGGGCACCGCTGAGATCGCGGAAAGGCCGGAAGTCAGCCAGCAGCAATTGATCGCCCACTGACTGGTAACAGTGGAAGATCAGTTCATCCACCCGGTCGCGGATTCTCCGGGAAAACCGGGAATAATGGTGGATCAGCCAGGTATAGAGGCGCCGCCATTCCTGTCGGAACCCTTCCAGAGCGGTCTCGCTGATATCGAAGGGAGACTCGACCGCTGCCTCCCAGACCCCGCCGGCCAGCGGCGGAAAGACCTTCCGCTTCCAGATCACTCCGTGGTCCAACAACCAGAGTCGGCAGTTCATGTGCCGTCGGGGGATCCAGAGGGTTCCGGAGCAGCCGCCCGTTTCCCGGGAGATGGGAATCGAAACGAGCGCATCGGCGGCCGCCGACTCCCGGTCCAGGAGATGGCTGTTGATCGTGATCGGGATCGAAACGAACCGGCAGTTTTCGCGGAGATACTCCTCCTCTTCCCGCCGATACCCCTTGTCTCTGCGGAGCCACATGACATTGCCGCGGCTCCGGGGAGCGGCTGCCGGTCGGTCTTCCCGTTCGGGGAAGCGCCAAGTGCGGCTGCCCGTTTCGATTTCGACGCACTCGGGGCGGGGTGCGAATAAGGCCAACAGCCCGATCCCTTTCCCGTCCAGGAAACCGGCGATAGCCGTTTCCGCGGCGGAGGGGGCGAGCCGGCCGCCGGTCAGACCGGCCAATGCAGTCAATTCACCACAGGGAATCGGGCTGCCGTCATCCTCAAGCCTGAAAAACCCGGGTTCACTGGTGATATCGATCTTCCTGGCTCCGCGGCGCAACGCATTCCGGACCAGTTCCACCGGATAAACCGCCGGAGAGGAAAAGTAACAGGTAGTGATCTTGGCCAGGTGGGCGCGGGCGTCGATGGTGAGCAGGCCGTTCACCGTCCCCTCCCCCGCCGCAGCAGCGAGTCGGCGAACCGGCCCTGGAATTCGGCTGCTTCGACCAGTGGGAGGCGGTACCGGACGACCGTTTCCATGACCAGGCCGAATTCGGCAAGTTCCGGTTCCGAGCGCCATTTTCGGGCCAACTCGGCAAGCGCTGGATGCATTGCAGAGATGGCAAAAAAGCGGGGCGGTAGGGTGGCGGATCGGCGGCTCCCCGCTGGTTGAAGACTGATCAGGCGGAAAAGTTCAGCGGGAGCGGTGGAGGCCAGCAGAAACGGAGGGAACCCGGGATCGATCCGGGCGATGCGTCGGTTGACCGATGCCAGCAATTGCTCTTCCGCTGTGACGGCCATCGGTTGCGGTCGGCGGCAGCCCAGGGAGTCGACCGCATCCAGGTCCCGCACCCGGGGAAAAACTTGAAAAAAGGAGGAAAAGTCGGCAGCACCGGCATCCAGCACGACGAATCCCCTTCCCGCCAGGGTCCGGGCCAGGCGGTTTTCCCGTCCCCCCTTGTAAAGCCTGGATCGGCGCGCCAGGCGGGCTGCTTCGCGCAGGGAGAGGAAACGGCCACGGAGGACGGGGATGAACGGAATGTCGCTGATTACCGGATTTCCCTTCCAGAATTCGGGATTCTCGATCATCCGCACTGCCAAATCCCCCAGCATCCTCCGGGCCTGGGCAGGAGTGCAATCGGCCGCGATCCCCACCCCTTTCCGCCGGCGCCATCGGTGCAGGACGAAAAGCAAAGCCGGCACGCTCAAGGCCATGGCCAGCAACAGGGACAGCGGCCACCGCTTCTTTCCGTTCCCGACCGTCGCCGCTGCGGGAGCGGTCGCCGCCGAAACGATCCGGGTGGCGTCGAACACCCTCCAGACACCGTCATGGTACTCCACCCAAGAGTGGAGAATATCCGAGCCCTTCCCCTCTTGACCGGTCACGCCGACGGCCAGGCGGGCCGGAATGGAGAAATAGCGGAAATAGAGAGCGGCCACTCCGTTCAGGACATCGCAGTCCCCCCGCATCCCCGCCTCGACCCGCTCGTACCAGCCGGAGTTTCTTCCCCGTTCGGTCGCCCCATGAAGAGCCTGAACTGGTACCGGTTCATAACCCCATCCTTCGCGGAGGGTCCGGCTCACCAATCCGATCACCTCGGTGTTCGCTGCGGCGCCATTGATTGCTTCGATCGGAAAAATCAACTGTAATCGTTCCCGAAGCGAGCCAGGGAGTTCGGTCAAACGGGAAATCCGTTGCGTAGAAAGTGAAATAATCCGCTCGGGGGCGCAGCGATAGCGGATCCGGCGCGGACGACGGGTGAATTCGAGCAGAACCGAATGCTCTCCCGGCCGGATCCGGCCCAATCCCGTAATCAGGGGCGGATCGAGGGAATCGAAAAGCAAGCGGAAGCCGGTGGGGACGGGAAGGTAGAGATTTTCGCCAAATCCGGAAAGTTCCAGGGCGATCTGGGTGCCGGTGGTAGCCGGAAGCGTGTCCTCCTGGTCGGGTTCGCTTTGAAACCCCTTTCCCGACTCGTATCGTTCAGCGGCAAAGAATCGAAAGTAGAGGGGATCGGGAGGCATATACCTCAGCCGCAGGGCCAGGGGCGGGACCGGACCGGCCTCGGTTTCCCCCAAAATGACCGATGAAGGGGTCGGCGGAGCGCTCTTTCCTTGGAAAAGTGATGGCAACGTCGGTTTGAAAATAAACAGGAACAGGAAAACCGCCAGCAGCGGCATGCTCGCCCAGAGCAGCCGGCGTCGCTCCCGAGCCAGCGTATCGATCAGGCGGCGCCGCCAGGTACGGGGATAGGCACGGCGAACCTGGCTGACCAGCAATTCGTTCAACGCCTGCTCCGCGCAATGGAGCAATTTCTGCAGTTCTTTTCCGGCCAGCGCCTCCCGGCGGAAAATGGTGCCGTCCAGGCGGTCCGAATCGAGCAGCAGAACCGGGTAGACCCCCTTGGCCAGCGAGGCGGTCGAGGATTCCGACCGGCCGCTGATCTCCTCGAGAAACCGACCCTCCCAGATGAAGAGGCCGCGCGCATACAGGCGAACCAATGGTTGTTCACCCAGGCCGGCCACGGTTTCGGCGTGTCCCTCCCGGTAGCGAACCACCACCGGCCCCGGCAGGGTGAATTCCCGGTTCACTTTTTCCCCCTGAAACCGCAACGACAACGGCCGCCGCTGGCGTCCGCGGATAAATCCGCAGTGGTGGATCAACTCGCGACGCACCTCGGCGGTGAACTCGGCCGCAGTGGGAAACAGGGGCCGCCGGACCAGCATGATCCGCGTCCCCTGGATGCCCGGGGATGCGGACAGCGTACGAGAGCGAAGGTCCCGATCCAGTGCGATTCCCCAGCCTTCTCTTCCCTGGCGGGAAAAGATGCGGATCTCCTCGGGATCGAAATGGAGGACCGTCCAGAAGCCGATCCCGTATTTCCCCGCCGCCTCCTCGTCCCGGTCCTTGCTGGAGGAATAGAGGCGGAAGAGAAATCGGCACGCCTCGACCCAGGACATACCGGCGCCGTCGTCGCCGAAGGCAAGGTACTCCCGCCCCGTTTCGTCGCGTCCGGCATCGACATCGATGGACCGGGCCCCGGCATCGCGGGCGTTCTGGGCCAGTTCGCGCAGGAAGAACCAGGGGGTGCGGCCGTACTCCTGGGTGCCGAATTCGGCCCATTTGCGGAACTCGATGCCATCGACCTCGGGAAGGGAATGGTCTTCCGGTCCGGCGGCGGGATTGGTCATCCCCCGATTATAGCAGAATCGACCGCCGGTTTCGCCCTCAGCGCAGGCGCCACTCGGCATCCCGGTAAATGCGGATTTCGCCCCCCGGGCCATTGAATGCCCGCACCTGTTGAAACTCACTGAAAAAACGGAAGTAGAGGGATTTTTCCCGATAATAGCGCTGCGGATCTTTCAGGTACCGCCCATACATCCCCTCGCTGAAAACCAGGTACTGGAAGCCCCGCTCGATGTACCAGCGCGGCCCGTTCTCGATCATCCGGCCGAAGCCCTGCACGTCGAACCGCTCGGGGTCGATGTAGGGCGAGTAGGATTCGATAGCGATCCTGGAACCCGGCGGCAGGTTCTTGTCGATCCAGACCCGCGCCGTCTCGCGGGCGTTGGGGCCGGCCAGGGTCTGAGCGGAGGTGAACGACTGGTAAAAAGCGATACCGAAGCACAGCCCGATGACGATCAGAATATTTCCTAATATCTTACTGGCGTTCATATCCGGGAGCCCTTTTTTATGGTTTCCCTGGATGTAGTCGACGATCAGCCAGGCGGCGGAGACGAACAGGAAGGCAGCCATTGGCAGAAACGTCCGATCGTTGCGGACCGCGAAATTGCTGATGAAGGCGAAGTAGACGAGGGGAAAAATCGTCAGGAAACTGTTCTCCCGGGGATGCCGGAAAAAACCGGCGATAACCCCCAGAAGTCCGATGAGGTAGAGCCCCCCGCCGGTCTTGGCCATGTGGCCCAGGTACCAGAGAAAGCTGTTCCCCTCCATGCCGGAATGGCCCAAGGTATAATGGCTGGCCTCGAAGGCGAGGTCGTTCAGGAATTTTCCCGCATCGAGAAGGGCGTAGGGGGTGGTGGCGAGGAACCCGACCAGGGACAGCAACAGGGCCAGGTACAGTTTGGGTTGTTTGAAAGCGGACCGGCCGCAGCGGAGGACATGGGCGAAGAGCAGGGGTAATACGACCAGGGCTCCGTTGTACTTGCAGGATGCGGTGAACCCCACGCACAGCCCGGCGGCCACATAGGTCCAGGTTTTCCCATCCTGAAACAGGTGGATGGAGAAGAGGAGGGCGGCAAATGCAAAAAACGCGACGAAGGCATCAGGGGTGACCAACCGGCTGTGCGTCACGTGATCGGGCGAAATCGCCACCATCAGGGCAGCCAGGATTCCCACGTTTGTCCGATTGGCTATTTTTTTTCCGGCCAGGTAGGCCAAAAGCACCGTCCCCATGCCGAAGAGCAGCGTGAGGAGCCTCCCCAACCAGACGACAGCCGGCATCTGCGCCTTGGTGACACCCATGGCCTGGGAAAACGGGGGGAGCAGATCCTGCACCGAGTGAAAGATTCCCGCCACCTTGCCCACCAGGTAGAAGGGGACATAGGCCAGGGCATTGAGGTAGAAGAAGAGCGAGGGATAATTGAAAAAATGGGGGTTCAAGTCGCCGGTCTTGAAGATGGCCTGGCTGATGGCGATGTATTTCGGCTCGTCGGGGTGGTAGATGCAGGGAAGGTCATAGCCCAATCCCCAAAGGCGCAGCCACAGGGCGAGGAGAAAGATGCCGCCGAGGATGAGCACCACCCGGTGACGGCGGAGCATCCCCCAGAAACCGGTATCGGGATCGAGGCTGATGAGCGCATCCGGCCGGAGGCACCGGGGCATGGCCTTCCGCAGAATCGACCTCAGGTTTTTCTTGACCCGATTCTCTGCAATCATCGGCTCCACCGCCTGCCGCCCTGGTCGATACTGCCGTAATTCATATCCCGACTGTATCAGAGTGGTTTTCTCAAAGTCAAGAGAAAAACCGGAGGCGGTAAAATTCAAATATTCAAGAACCGACCCAGACAGGATTGAAAAATGAGTCGGATAATTCTATAATTCCTTCCACACATACCTGGTGTTTCTTGGGTTATTCCGGAGGGACTTATGATACCAAGATTTTTAATGAGGATTGGTGCTGCCCTGACTATGTTCTTTTTTATCGGGACATGTGTGATCGGCTCATCAACCGTCGCCGATGAAACCCAAGCCGTGTCATCCAAAAGAAAAACCCTGAAGGCGCGAATCTCAACAGACAGATTCGAAACCTCTCCCGGAGTTGATGAGGTCGAGAGAAACATCTCCGCCGGAGCCGTACTCAAGGCAAGGAAGAAATTCCCCTGGCTGATCCTCGGGCTGGGCGTGACGGCAACGGTGGCGCTGGTGCTCATCCTGACCAAAAAGAATGAAAAGCCCCAGGTCCCCCCCGATGTGGAAGTCGAGATGGTTTCGATTCCAGGAGGCACGTTTCGAATGGGTTCGGATTCCGATGCTCATCACCATGAGAACCCCGAACACCCCGTAAGCATCAGCGCTTTTTATATGAGTAAATACGAAGTGACTCAGGTTTTGTGGACGGCAGTGATGGGCAGTAATCTGGCCTTTTTCAAGAAAGGCGATGACTATCCGGTGGAACAAGTCTCCTGGAATGAGGTGCAGACTTTCATCCGGAAATTGAATTCCATATCCGGAAAACATTACCGGCTGCCAACCGAGGCTGAGTGGGAGTATGCCTGCCGGGCGGGGACGACCGGAGAGCGCTATGGCGAGCTCGATGCAATCGCCTGGTATATAGGCAATTCCGCTGGCTCAACCCAGGCAGTGGGTCAGAAACTGCCGAATGCCTTCGGCTTGTATGATACACTGGGGAATGTCTGGGAGTTTTGCCAAGATTGGTTCGGTCCCTATTCCCCCTCTCCCCAGGTCGATCCGCAGGGCCCGCCAAGCGGCTACCAGCGGGTACTCCGCGGCGGCGGTTGGAATTTCTGGGCAGGCGATATCCGGGCAACGAACCGAGCATTTCTCTCCCAGGATCAATGTGACTTTTCCATTGGGTTTCGACTGGCGAGTGACCAAGATACAGCGCGTTTAGCTAGAGAATAATCCCTAAATAATTGTCATGAAGGATCTCCGGTTTTTCAGCAGATTCTCTAAGGGAAAAAAGGAACAGTGCTTAGCGGTTTTTCACTCGAGTTTCATTCACATTTCTTCAATACCTTGGATAGGGTGAATACGGTCGAGACGATGAAGGCGGCCACGATGACCGCAGCGAAGCGCAGCAGTGTCCATTCCGCGCTCAGGTCTCCCTGGCTTCTTTTCTCCCTTTATTAGGCCGAGTGATTTTTCTCACGCCTTCGTCCTCTCTTCCACAAAAACCGGATTGATTCTAATGGGATCGGAACAAAAAAGCGACCGCAATCGTATGGTTCGACAGGCGGCGAAACGGACCAGCGCTGGCCAAGCGGAGGAAAATTCGCTATAATGGGCGTGCAAGAGGAGACACATCATGATCAACGTATTTCAGGGGATGCCTTGGGAAGACAACGGCCCGGGCAAACGGAAACTGGTCGACAGCGACTCCCTGCTGGTGATGCAGATTTCCCTGAAGCCCGGCCAGGCGGTTGCCCGGCACGAAGCCAATTCCAACGTCCACCTGCTGATCCTCCGGGGTAGCCCCACCGTCGTTCTGAACGACCAGAAGATCGCAGCCCGCGAGGGTGACCTGGTACCGGTGGCCTTCCGCACTCCCATGGAGATCCTCAACAACAGCCGGGACGATGTCCTCTTCCTGGTCTGGAAAACACCGCACCCCGACCGGATGAAAAAATAGGTAAAAACAGATTGGACACAAAAGATAAAGAAGACTCCAACTTGAAAAAAGGGAACACCGGTCTGGATGAAACGGACCGGATCGAGATGCGGATTTTCGGTAAAGGAAACCGGCAGATCGACTTCATCTCCTTTCCCGATCTGACATCCAATATCCGCTGGATCCAAGATGGGATCGATCTCCTGCACAAACACGCCCCCGGTTTCCTCCACCTCCTCTCCCGTCAGCGGATCTATTCCTGCCTCGACCGCTACCCGGTGGTCATCCATTGCCCTCCCGATCTGGACAAGAAAACGGTGCAGGGACTATTGCAGAACTGGATCCGGCGCAAACGGCAGCGGCGGATCCTCTTCATGGCACTTGAACTGGCGATATTACCGCTGACCGGACTAATTGCAGTCCTGCCCGGCCCCAATGTCATCTTCTATTTCCTGGCGATTCTCTTCTATTTCCACTGGCGGGCCTTCATCAAGCTGGGGAGAATCGCCCCTGAAAATCTGAACTTATCGCTTTGGGTTAAATAGTCGGTCTGATTCGCGCTGAATCGTGATCGGCTCGGCGCCTACATCCCGAGTTTCTTCTTGGCTTTGTCCAGGGCAGCGCCGAACTCGGCGTCGATCTTGGCCTTGTCCTTCTCCAGTTCTTCAGCTTCCTTGGCCAGGGCCGGATCGGTCGGCTTGGGAGCGGCACCCGATTTCATCTGGTCGAGTTTCTTCTGCATCGCCTTGATCTTGTCGAGTTCGAAAGCCGGAGGTTCCATGTCGGCATACTTGTCGTCGATCTCGTTCTGTTTCCGTTGGATTTCCAGTTCGAGTTTGCGGATTTCGAGCTTGTTGTTGGCGGGCGCCGGCTGGTTCTTTGGCATCTTCCGGTTCAGGTCAGCGGCCCGCTTGTTGTAGTTGTATTTTTCACCGATTTCGTACTTGGCCTTCTGCATGGCCGCCTGCTGATTCTTACTGCTGTTCTCCTTGCCGAAAAGGACGCTCGCCTCGACATAATAGTCGATCCCCTTGGCAATGAGGGTCTTGTCCCGTTTCGCTTTTTCCATGTAGATCTCGGCCAGCCGGAGGGCCACTTGCCCCTTCTTATGCTGCCGGTAGCACTCTTCGAATTTCTGCAGTGCTTCATCGGTGCGCTTCAACTGGAGAAGCGAGTCGGCATAGGCCTCCGCGTTCAACTGGTTCTTCCGGTCCGATTCGGGAAGCGCCGCATAGGAGGCAATCGCTTCCGCGTATTTCCCCTCCTGGTACTGCCACTGGAATTTCTGCACCGGTGTCAGCTTGGTCTGGGGTTGCGCGGGGCCAGAGAGTTCCCGTTTCACCGCCTCGGCGTTCTTCACGATATTCGCCAGATTTTCCGCCTTGGCCAGGGAGATGGCCTTGTCGGCGAACCGGATCGCCTGGTCCTTGTTGCCCTTGACCCCATGACAGGAGGCCAGGATCAGGTTCAGTTCGGCTTCGTTCTTTTTATCGGGAATGCCGACGGCGAGGCCCTTGTCGGCGTTCCTCATCGCTTCATCGTATTTCTTCTGGTTGTACAGTTCCAGGGCCAGCCAATAATAAGCATATTTGGTGAACGTATGCTTGCTGGTATCGGGGTACTTGGCGATATACTCCTCGAAAGCCCGGATCCGTTCCCCGCCCTTTTTCTCCAGCGCCTTGGTGTAATCGGGGCCGGCGTTGATATCCTGCCCCAGCAACATCATCCCTCCGCCTACGAGCAGCAACAATACCATGCTCAACAGTCGTTTCATCTTGACCTCCATGAATGCTCTATCGAAACCATGTTCAGATCGATATATTCAATTTCGGTAAATTGTACCTGAAATCGAAATGTTTTTCAAGGCTACAATGGGGCCGAAGATGAAGTACAATAGTCGCATGAAGAAATCCCTCACCATCGTACCGATTCTGGTCGCCATTCCGGTTTTGCTGGCACTCTTCCTGCAGGTGTCCACTCTCGCTTCCATCCGCAACCTGCTCCCCTTCGGGTACGCCTATCAGGTCAGCAGCGGCGGGAAGCTCGTCCGGGGTCACCTCCCCGATATTTCCATCGAGCAGACCCGGGCGCTCCTCCCCGCGGGGAAATCTGGTGAAATCCGGTTAGCTGCTAAAGTTTGGTCCTCCTCCACACAGCCTGCGCATGTCCATCTCTCCCCGCTCCCCTTCTCCACCTTGATTCTCAACGGTGAGGCGGTCATGCTTCAGCCAAGCGCCGTTCTGCATCCCGTCCTCCTGACACGGGGATGGAACGACCTGATCATTTTTTACCGGCCCGGACAAGCGGCGAGGTCAAGAGGATGCAAATTCTTCTTCCGGGTACCGGGCTGGACCGACCCGTTCATCCACCAGCGGACGGTACCGCCGGGGCAGCCTCTGGTGACCGTTCTCTCCTATTTTTTCAGAATCCTCGGATCCGTTCAGACCCCTCTGGTTCTCCTGGCTCTGCTTTTACTCTTGGGGGCCATGATCCCATTGTTCCGGCAACCGTCCGCGGAACCCCCCGCCGCAGATGTGAAAAAGTCGGGATTTCTCATGATTTTCCGCATCTTACTTCGATTTGCCTCTTTATTCGCCATCATCTTTCACCTCACCGGGCGACTCCGTTTTTTTATCTATTTCCTATTGGCCATCGGCTGGTTTGCCTTGTTCTTGATGGGTCTTTTTAGGCGGAGCCGCCCAAAAACCAGTCTTCACTGGCGGCCGGACTGGCCGGTGCTGTTGGTATTCGCCCTGGCTCTGATACTCACTTCATCGTTCGTATTTTTCATCAGCGGCTCTTTTTTCCCGCTCGAACCGCCGGGAGGTGTGGATCTGCTGAATCACCTGTCGATGATCAAGCATATCGAACGGACCGGGGAGACGACCCCCGAAGAATACTGGCACATATATCCCCAGGGGAGTCACGGGTTGCTGGTGGCGACCGCCCGGCTACTGGGACGTTCACCCGAGGAAATCCTCACCCCCGTCTCGATCTTCCTCTTCGCCGGTATTCTTCTGCTTCTGTATCTCCTCTCCCGATCGCTTTTTGAAACCGCTTCTCCCGGGTGGTTCATCGGGTCCTTCGTCCTGATCTATTTTCCGACATTATTGAATTCCCTCTTCGTTTGGTCATCGTTCCCCGCCTTCTTCTCCTTTTTTTTCTTTTTTTCCGCTATGCTTTTTTTGCTCTCCGGAGATCGATTGGACTCTGCTCTAGCCTTGAGCGCCGCCACGGCTATCTACCCGCTGTTTGCCGGAATCTATATCATAGTGTTCTTTCTGATCTTGACGATTCCCGGAGCCAAATCCCTCCGGCAGTTTTTCAGGCTCGGGATCCGGCCGATCCTGTTCTTGCTTCCGGCCATCGTCATCACTTTGATCTATTTCAAGGAGTACACCTCCACCGGCATGGTCTCCGCCCACTTGAAAAGCCATGACTTCCAGACCCTCAATCCCTTCGATGCATTGGAGCCGGTAGGGGTTTTTCTGTTCGTATGCGGCTTCTGCTTTTTCGTACAACATAAAAAAAAGATTCCCACACTAATCGCCGCTGGGCTCATCGGTGGATTTCTCCTTTACTATATCCCATTCCGTGTCAACAATCTGTTCGGATTCTATTTCGTTGTAAAAATAGTCTTTTTTCTGTTTTTCTGGACGGTCATATTCGGAGCGTATGCGTTGCACCAGATCCTTCGCTCAAAACACCTATCCGCTTTCTTGAAAACCTGTTTGCTTCTCTCTTTACTTACCCTGGCCGGGTTGACCGACCGCGATTTTCTCGTCGGACTCCAACACCAACTCCGGGAACACCGGGTGTCCATCAATCAATCCGGCCGAATCTACCGTGGGATGATTCCCGTTTGCCGGTGGATCAGTGCCGCTTTCCCCGCCGGTAAACCAATCCACCTTGTCAGCGTAAACCCACATTTGCAGGCACTGATCGAAGTGATTCTGGGGAAACCGTATCCGATTTCGCGGCAACCACCCGGTGAAATCCGGGCCGAGGAAAATTCCCTGCTGGTGATCGAGCGAGATTCCACTCCGCCAGGAGGGATCCCGCCATCATGGAGAAAAATCCATAGCTACCACGATTTTACTGTCTATGGCGGTGGAGGTGGTAGAGGTTGCTCTGGGACCTCCAATGTACTATAATCAATTCCAAGCGGCAAACTGAACGCGAGGAGACGGCATGCATCCAGTAATCGAATGGAAAGACAACCGGGTTTACATGATCGACCAGAGATTGTTACCCGAAGAAGAAAAATATGTCGAACACAACACCTCCCAGGAGGTCGCCGACAGTATCCGCAGCATGGTGATCCGCGGCGCGCCAGCAATCGGCGTAGCAGCGGCCATGGGGATCGCACTGGGATTCGCTGACCTGGAACAGTCGGAGCCGGATGCGCTTCTCGATCCGCTCACCCTGGAGACAAAATTCACAGAAATATCCGCTCTGATTTGCTCCACCCGGCCCACGGCCGTCAATTTGTTCTGGGCGGTAGCAAGGATGAAAGAGGTCTTTCGCCGCCACCAGCACGACTACCACCTGGCCCGTGAAAAATTGATCGAGGAGGCCCAGACCATCGACCGGGAAGACGTGGAGATCAATCGATGCATCGGCCGCAACGGCCAGGTTCTGTTCACCGACGGCTGGAACGTCCTGACTCATTGCAATGCCGGGGCCCTGGCCACTTCGGGATATGGAACGGCTTTGGGGGTGGTGCGGGCTGCCGTCGAAGCGGGAAAATCCATCTCGGTCTTTGCCGATGAAACTCGGCCCTACCTGCAGGGAGCCCGCCTGACCGTCTGGGAACTCCAGAGAGACGGTATCCCGGTCACGTTGATCACCGACAGCATGGCCGGCCACGTCATGCAAAAGGGGTTGGCTCAGGCAGTTATCGTCGGCGCCGACCGGATCGCCGCCAATGGTGACACCGCCAACAAGATCGGAACCTTTTCCCTGGCCGTACTCGCCCGATACCACCAGATTCCCTTCTACGTGGCCGCTCCCCTTTCGACCATTGACCGGGCCACCCACTCGGGACAGGACATTCCAATCGAAGAACGGGACAAAAGCGAAGTGATCCATTACCGGGGACAGCGGACGGCCCGGGAAAATACCCATGTCTACAACCCGGCCTTTGATGTGACTCCGGCCGCATTGATCACAGCGATCATCACCGAAAAGGGGATCGCCTATCCCGATTTCGAAAAATCGCTCCAAAATCTTTTCCCTGCCAAATAACCGGATGAACGGAGGTTCGTATGAATAAAAATCGGAATGTTTTTATCGTGGCTCTGATCCTGTTGATGTTTCCCCTGCTTCCCGCACCCAAAGAAAAACCCGCCATTCCCGCCGCAATCAAGGCAGTGGCCCCGAACCTCTATCTGGTCCAGGGTCTCGATGGCGGCAATGTCGCTTTCCTGGTTACAACCAAAGGGGTTTTGGTCGTCGACAGCGGCACCTCTCCCGACGACGGCGCCCGCATAGTCGCCGCCATCCGCAAGGTAACCAGGGAACCGATCCGCTTCCTCGTTCTGACCCATTACCATGGCGACCATACGCTGGGATTGCAGAGCTTTCCCGAATCAGCCCTGGTGGTCGGGCACTCCAATGTGGCCAAAAACATCCGCCGTTTCAACCAGGAACGCTTCCGGAAATTGACCGAAACCGACGGCCCGGAAATGATCTCTGAACTCAAGCTCAAGGTGGAGACTCTGAAAAAGGAGAACCATCCCGACCTGAATAAAACAGAAACCCAATTGCAGGAGATGGAAAACGACCTGGCTCAGGCCCGGACCATCACTTTCCGTATTCCCGATATCACCTTTGAAAAAGGGATGCTGATCCGTCTCGGCGACGAGATCATCCACCTGATCTACCCCGGACCGGCCCACACCAACTGCAACCTGCTGGTGATTTTTCCCAAGCAGAAGGTCCTCCATACCGGGGATATGTTCTTTCATCAGTCTCTGCCCTATATCGATCAGGGTGCGGAATCCGATACGGCCAACTGGATAGAGAACCTTCAGAAAGCGCTCTCTTGGAACATCGAAACGGTCATCCCCGGCCACGGCCCCCTGACCGAAAAACAGTCCCTGAACCAGCAAATCGGATATCTGGCGTTTCTACGTCTGGCTGTTGCTACCGAAATGAAAAAGGGAATGGGATTGGAATCCCTGAAAACGGCTATCACCCTCCCGGAAGAATTTAAAAAGTGGGAATACCAGGAGGTTTTTACTTCGAATATCGCCGCCGTTCATGCCGAATTGAACCGGGCTGCGGCAACAGTCGTCGAGCAGGCCAAACCGACAACTTCCGCCGAGCACGGCCGAGGCCAATAAAACACATCGATTCAGTTTCTCTTCTCGATTCGTTGAAAACGGCG
>Ga0105099_10001623_pt1 | contig 13875 bp, 11 predicted proteins | sample PPLLak3cmMay2015_2_FD_79138 | JGI IMG/M metagenome (GOLD analysis project Ga0105099, IMG submission 79138) | Freshwater sediment microbial communities from Prairie Pothole Lake near Jamestown, North Dakota, USA - PPLs Lake P8 Core (1) Depth... | ecosystem: Environmental > Aquatic > Freshwater >...
TTCGCTAACGGGAGGTTTTGCCTGAAAATCTAAAAGTTTTTTATTCACGGAAACTACCTTGTAACCAAGGCGAGCTAATGCATCTTCTACTTCTTTTTTATTAAAAGCTTTTTGTTCACCACGTATTGGCTTATCATTACCCTTTTTAGCTTTATAAAGAAAAGTGGATTTTTTTTCAACTGTTACAAGTTTAAGTTGATTTTTTTCGGCAAGCCTCTGAATTTTTTTCTTACCATCGGCAGTTGAATCTGCAGTTAATGTACCGGTGATGGATTGCCCATTAAGTTTTTGAGCCGTGAATTTGTACTCTACCATATATTCCCTTTAAAATTATAATAGGCTGGTAAAAATTTTCTATTTACCAGCCTCAAAATAATCAATGTTTTAATTACTATCACAATTTAATAGTAACTCTTGATTTGCTTATTATGAACCCACTACCAATGCATTAATTGCTGTAGGGGTTACGGTAACACTTACGTCCCAAGTGTAATCTGTCAGTTTAGGAGATCCGGTAATAACACATTGTGTTGCACTTGTAGAGGTAATTACCCAATCTGCTGCTGGTGTGTCGAGTAAATTAGCAGGCAACAATTGACCTGGAGTTCCGGCTGATGGAGCAGTTCCAAATCCAGTAAAATTATTACCACCACCACCAAGAGCTACTGGTTTTTTGAAGTACTGCTGAGCCATTGCCCCTAAGTTTGTACCTTCAGATACCAAAGTATCTTTGGTTGATTCTTCTGCGTTAGCATTGAATAAATTGATACCAACTACTACAGCGATACCTACTATGATAACGCCTAGAACGATTAAGAGAAGTTGTTGTTGACCCATAAGAGTCTCCTTTTAGTTTGTTGTGAAAGAATTATTTAATGAACTATTATTAGTGAATTATTATTGTCTCTACCGCACCACTTGTGACTATAAATTGTACTTCAACCAAATCCGTACCAGAAACCAGCTCATTTCCTATGCCAATAATTTCAACACTAGTCGGATTTACAGTTGCCGTATAGGAACCGTTAGCACTTGTTACCATTTGTGAAGGAATCACCCAGCCAGTAAAACTATACCCGCCGCCGCCGTAAGGAGTGGGTTTATGAAAATATTCCCTTGCATTATTAGCAACAGTAAGACCTTCATTAATAAGCAAATCTCTTTTCTGATCTATAGAACTTTGTCTAAAAATCGCAATTCCAAGAAGAATTGCTATCCCGACAATTATAACCCCAAGAACTATAAGAAGTAATTGCTGTTGACCCATTGTAAAACCTCAAAAAATAATAAAATTCTAATTTTATGCCAGACTTAAATGTTTATAATTTATAAAGTTATATAAATTACCTTTAGTTTAACTTTATTTACTGGCAAGTATTACCTGTAAGAATTACTATACCTGTAAAAATTTCTTACGAATCTGTAAAAACTTAATAAAATATTAAAAGAACATCAATATATTAACCTTAACGTCCTTATAAGTATAAAATACTATGCCAAACAGAAAAATATTAATTTGAGCGTTAAAAATGACTACAATAATGACGGGAAATTATTACCGTTAGGTAAATTGTATCGGTAATATTTACGCTTTGTTAGGCTAAAGACCGAAGTGTTGGGGCTGCTCTAAACGTCAACCGTCTATAATCAAAATTATCTAACTTTAATATGAAGGTCTTTTAACTGTATTTCATCTACAGTTGCTGGTGAATTATCCATTAAAGAAACGGCACTGGCAGTTTTGGGAAATGCTATTACATCACGTATTGAGCGCTCACCTGAAAAAATCATTGCCATTCTATCAAATCCAAATGCAATTCCACCATGAGGTGGGGCACCATATTTAAATGCATTCATTAAAAAGCCAAATTTATATTGAGCTTCTTCATCAGAAATCCCAAGAGCTTTAAACATTTTTGCTTGTAAATCAGAATTGTGAATTCTAATACTTCCACCAGCGATTTCATTACCATTTAGCACTAAATCGTATGCACGGGCTTTAACTTTTTCTGGATTTGACGACATAAATGGTAAATCTTCCATTCTAGGAGAGGTAAAAGGGTGATGCATTGCGTAAAATCTACCGGTTTCCTCATCCCATTCAAATAAAGGAAAATCTGTTACCCAAAGTAGTTTTGGTTCGGAGTCTTCTTTAATCAGATTCAATCTTTTAGCCATCTCTAATCTTAATGCACCCATAGTATTAAGAGTTTTCAATTTTGATCCGGATAGAATAAAAATCAGATCTCCAGCTTTTGCGTCAAGTGCCTTTGTTAGATTATGTTTTTCATCATCGCTAAAAAATTTCATTGTTGGTGATTCAAGTTCTACCCCTTTGGCGGATTCTTTCACTCGAATCCAAATCAATCCTTTCGCACCGTGCCCTTTTACAAAATCCGTAAGAACATCTAATTGATTGCGTGTATAATCACCACAGCCAGGGGCTAATAACCCGGTTATAACTCCAGCTGCATCAATCGCCTCTTTGAATACCTTAAATCCCGTATTCGCAAAAACATTATTAAGAGTTTTCATTTCAAGATCAAAACGTAAATCAGGCTTATCGCTTCCATATATTTCCATTGCATCATCAAAGGATAATCTTGGAAGTGGAATTTGAAGATCACGATTCCAAACTTGTTTAAAGAATCTTTTCATCAATCCTTCAACAATTGTAAAAATATCTTCCTGATCGATAAAAGACATTTCAACATCGATTTGCGTGAACTCTAATTGTCTATCTGCACGTAAATCTTCATCTCTAAAGCATTTTACAATTTGAAAATAGCGATCCATTCCCGCAACCATAAGTAATTGCTTGTATGTTTGCGGAGATTGTGGAAGAGCATAAAACTTTCCTTTGTGCATTCTGCTTGGAACAAGAAAATCTCGTGCGCCTTCTGGTGTACTTTTCATCAGAACAGGAGTTTCTACTTCAATAAATCCGTTTTCATCAAAGTACTGCCGAGTAATCTGAGCCATTTTGTGTCTTAAAATCAAGCTTTTTTGAAGCTTTGGTCTTCGTAAATCTAAATATCTATATTTTAATCTTAGATCTTCGTGTGTGTCTATATCATCTTTAATTGCAAATGGCGGCGTTTCAGCTTCGTTCAAGATTATAAGATTATTTACCATCACATCAATATGTCCCGTTGCAAGATCTGGATTATCAGTATCAGCAGGACGCTTACGAACGACGCCTTCAATGGCGACTACAAATTCATTTCTTAAATCTTTTGCTAAAGTATGAGCTTGTTCATTAAATGTTGGTTCAAATACAACTTGTGTAATTCCGTGTCTGTCGCGAACTTCAATAAAAATAACTCCGCCAAGATCTCTTCTTCTATCAACCCAGCCGTTAAGTATAACTTTTTCGCCAATGTTTGATTCGCTTAGCTCGCCACAGGTATGTGTTCTTCTTTTAACTTGCATAAATATCCAGATAACTACTTATTGAATTTGAGCGCTAAAAATAACTAAATGATTGAGGGCAATCAAATTCTTTGTATTTTTATGTCAATTAAATTTAGTTGAAATAATTGATATGTTCTTGCTTGGTTTTATAGCCCTAGTACAAACCATATTCCTACCTGGTTTATTGATTTTATACTTTTTTAAAATCAAGACTCAAAGTATAATTCAAAAATATGTTTACATCTTTGCATTAAGTTTATTTGCCAACTATTCTCTTGTTACCATTCTGGTTCTATTTAAAATTTATATTGCAGCTTTAATGTTATCAATAATTTTGATTGAGATTATCTTTTCAATTTTTCTAATAATTAAAAAACGTATTCTAATCGCAGAAGAATCAGATATTAATGTACTTTACAAATCTCTAAAAACCCTTCTTACTCAAAACTCATTTGCTGTTAAAAGCTTACTTGTTGGTTCTTTAACGATTATCCTTTTTTACTTTTCATTATTTATTTCAAACATCGGGACGATATTTTATTTTACCGATACTGTTAACAATGTACACTGGAATACATGGGCTTTAGATTTTGCACATAATATTTTGCCGATACAGTCTTCGCATTTTCCACAATTAATTCCGTCCAACTGGTCTATTAGTTATTTATTGATTGGTGGATCGAACATTCATTTCTTTCCTAAAAGCATTATGCCCTTATTTTTCTTAGGTAATGTATTAATGTTTTGGGATTTAGCAATTACAAAAAGAAAATATGTTTATCTTATTGCTGTAATTGTTTATGGATTGTTTGGACCGATTATTTATAATCTTGTTTTTATTGCAGATGGAAATGGAGATTTGCCGGTTTCGTTTTTTGCCTTTTTATCTTTATACGCTTACCTAAAACGTAATGAGAACAAATATAAATTGGAGGAATACCTTTTAATATTTCTATTTGCTTCGACCGCAGCAGGAACAAAATTAGCAGGTTTTTACATTTTTTTGTTTATCTCGATTCTATGTTTATATCATTTAATTGTTAATTATAAATCTCTAAAAATTTCTGATTACATTCTTTTATTTTTATCCATAGTAACTATACTTGGAGCAAATTTATTCTGGTATTACTTAAAACCAGAAGTAATGGTCAGCAGTCTTCATCAGCCCGAATGGTTGGCAAAAAATTATTCTGATATTCTTATAAACGCACTAAATTTGATGTATTACAATTTAGGGTTGCCAATTGTTGCGTTTTTTGTTTTAACAATTGTATTCAGTCTGCTGAATAAAAGAGCAAGATGGATAAGCATAATAATGGTTATTCCCCCTATAGTTTTGTGGATGTTTAAATACAGCAGTGATTTTAGAAACTTAAGTTTTGTTGTTCCTTTTCTGGCTTATGTTTCTTCTTTTGGTTTGATAAAAATTATTGAGATTGCTAAAAATAAAAAGATGGATTTAACAATACGATTTGAATCTTTACAGGAAAATAATTCTCATAAAGGTTTATTAAAAGTTGGATTGTACTCTATTGTTATTGCAGTTGTTATTTTCTTTGTGATAAACACAAACACTTTTTATACAATTCTTTACGCTATATACACAGCGATAAACAAATATTATTTTCAATCTAACAGAATTACTTATTTTACAGATTTCACTTCTTTTGTTCATGTAGATTATTATCAAAAAGTTTTAGGTATGATGTTTTTGATTATTGCAGCATCAAGTCTGCTTTTCTTATTAAAAATAAAATTGAGGAATTTATTCGTTCTTATTTTATTAAGTGCCGTTGTTTTAAACTTTACTATAATAACCAAACCTCAAATAGTTCAGCATCAGCAGAATGAATTTGATAAAGTTGATGCAAGAAACTATTACTTTAGAGTTAACACTATTGTTCAAAGTGCAAAAGTTGATAAGAAAGTTTATACAAACTTTGAAGCAATTAGTACTGAAAAAATTCCGAGAGAGATTGAGTTTGTCTATCTTGATAGTAAAAGAATTGAAGATATTTTTGATGGAACGCTCACTTCTAAAATCAAAACATATTTTTTAAGATTAGATTATCTACAAGAACAAACTAAGCTTAATATTCGCAATAGCATTGCTGCTGAGCATTTTCAAGTTCTTTATGATGATGGAGAATATCTTCTAATTGGCAGCAAAAATTTATTTAATAAACCACTAAGAAATTAAATTGCAACATGAACACAGTAGAACTTATCCGTAAAAAAAGAAATAAGGAAAATCTTTCTAAAGAAGAAATTTTATTTTTGATTAATAACTTCACAAAAAATAAAATTCCAGATTATCAATTCTCCGCATTCTTAATGGCAGTTTACTTTAATGGAATGAATAATGAAGAAACTTCTGCGTTTACAGAAGCCATGCTTCACAGTGGAAAAGTATTAAATCTTAATTCTATTTCAGGAATTAAAATAGATAAACACTCAACTGGCGGAGTTGGAGATAAAACATCTTTAATTATTGCCCCGATTGTTGCTGTCGCAGAAATTAAAGTGCCAATGATTTCCGGAAGGGGATTAGGACATTCTGGTGGAACTCTTGATAAGCTAGAAGCAATTCCTGGTTTTAGAACTAATCTTAATTTATCTGAATATAAAAACATTCTTAAAAAAGTTGGCGCTGTTTTAATTGGACAAACAAAAGAAATCGCTCCTGCGGACAAACTTATTTATGCTTTGCGTGATGTAACTGCAACGGTAGAATCAATTCCGCTTATTACAGGAAGCATAATGAGTAAAAAACTTGCTGAAGGTATTGATGGACTTGTGCTTGATGTTAAAACGGGCAATGGTGCATTTATGCAAAAGACAGAAGATGCAATAGCTCTTGCAGATTCGCTTATTCAAACAGCAAAAGCATTTAATAAAAATGTAATTGGTTTTGTTACGGATATGAATCAACCGCTTGGCAATTATATTGGTAACTGGTTAGAAGTTTATGAATCGATTCAGGTTTTGCGTGATGGGAAGAAAAATGATTTAACTGAGTTATCATTAATTCTTTCTGGAGCTATGATTTATCTTGGTAAAAAATCAAAGTCGCTTGATGAAGGAATTGAAGAAGCAATAAGAATATTAAAATCGGGCAAAGCATTTGATAAATTTGTTGAAATTGTAAAATCACAAAACGGTAAAATTGATTTTATCTTACATCCAGAAAAATATCCCAAATCAAAATTTAGAGAAGTGATTAAATCAAACACCACTGGATTTTTATCTGAAGTAAATACTTACGAACTTGGAATGGCGGCTATCGATCTTGGAGCCGGAAGAAAAACAAAGGATGATAAAATTGATTCCAAAGCAGGAATAATTTTTAATTACAAGATTGGCGATGCTATTAATAAGGGAGTTGTAATTGCCGAGTTGTTTTCGGATTCTAAAACAGGTATTGATAATGCTAAGAAAAGAATGATTAGTTCGGTAAAGATTTTTAAATCAAGAACACAAAAACCTAGACTAATAAAGACAATTATTTAGGAACAATAAATCTAATTGCTGCTCTGTTCGGAAGCCTGTCAGATATTTTTTCTCCTTATAGTGGAACGCCTTACCTATTACCGATTATTGGCAGCAGCGTTGAAGACGTACTTGTTCTTAAAACTTCATGTGGGATAGTCGTTGATACAAGTTACTCTACAGAAAGTGTCCCTGAAAACTTTACAACACTTGGGGCAAGTTATCTGAAGCAGACTATTATTTTGCAACAGGTTACACAACAACTCCAAAACCACTTTATAAAATAATTGTACTGGACAATTTCTCGGCTGAAGAAAAGCTGCAAGCCTACAATAAACTTTATACAATAGATAACTTGAATGGTGAAATGAAAATTACTTTACCAATCTTCAAAGTACTTTTAATTATATAGCCAATACAGAAGTCGACACATTGATCAAGAAAATTTATCAGCAGAATTCAATAAAATGTGATGTAAACAAAGAAGAATATCTTACAACAATAAGCAAGTTCGATAACATCACTTAACAGAATCCTGAAAACGAAGAAGCTGTTTATGTTGAGATAGATATAATGACAACAGCTTTAAATCTTGATACTACAATTTCAGGACTTGGTAATATTGTAAGGGGTAAATATCTTGTAAAAGGAACAAAAGATTACTTAACAATCTGCTTCAGGATAGATTTTGAATAAATACTGATGATAAAGAACATATAATTCCAAAAGAATATTCTTTACATCAAAAATATACAAATCCCTTTAATCCGATAACAACAATTAGATTTGATTTACCAAAAGATGGATTAGTGCAATTAGAGATTTATGATATTCTTGGAAGAAGAATAACCACACTTATCAATGAAAACAGAACTGCTATAAGTTATGAACAAGTATTTGATACATCATCACTTGCAAGTGGAGTTTATTTTTAGAAATTACAAGCAGGTGATTTTATTAGTTAGAAGAAGAGGATCCTTTTGAAATTATAAAAATCAAATAAATGTACAATCAAATTAATTTGAATGTAAGTTTGTTTTAACAAATTTAATTAATGTTTCAAGTATTGTTTTGAGGAATTGAATGAAAAATATAAGAGCTCCGAAGAGCTCTTTAAAAATTAACGCAGTTCTTGAGGCTTAGAACTGAATTTACATGTAATGGGTGAAACCCCCAGTTATTATTTTTTTATTCCTGCGACTTCTTCAAGCATAGCAGTAGTAACTGATTTAGGTCTTTCAAGCGGGTAACCAAGACCGCGATCCCAGATAATATTTGCAACAACACCAAGTGCTCTTCCAACTGCAAACAGAACTGTGTAGAAATCATATTCCTTTAATCCGTAATACCATTGTATAACACCGGATTGTGCATCAACATTTGGCCAAGGATTTTTTGCTTTGCCCTGTTCAAGAAGAACCGGAGGAACAACTTTGAAGAGTAAATCAACATACTTAAACAATGGATCATTTGGCAAATGTTTTAAGCAAAATTCTCTTTGCGCTTGATAACGGGGATCAGTTTTTCTTAAAACTGCGTGACCAAACCCAGGAATTACCTGTCCGCCTTTTAATGTATCCCAAACAAATTGTCTCATTTCTGCTTCGGTTGGAATTTTGCCGCCCATCTTTTCATAAACCCCATGCAACCAGGCAAGTACTTCCTGATTTGCTAATCCGTGTAATGGTCCTGCAAGTCCGTTTGTCATTGCAGAAATCGAGTAGTATAGATCGGAAAGTGCGCTTGAAACAAGATGACCGGCATGTGCACTAACGTTTCCGCTTTCGTGATCGCTGTGGAGAATGAAGTACATTCTTGCAACATCATCGTAAGGTTTTTTAATTCCCATCATATGTGCAAAGTTACCACCAAGATCAAGCTTTGAATCTGATTCTATAAAATCACCGTTCTTGTATTTCAATCTGTATATAAATGCCGCTATGCCGGGCAGTTTTGCAAGAAGATTTAATCCGTCTTCATAAGTCGGGGACCAGTAATCATTTTTCTTAAGCTTACCTGTGTTATATTCTTTAACAAATTCAGATTCACGCTGCATAGCAAGAATAGCAGTTGAAAACATTACCATCGGATGTGAATCTGCCGGCATTGCTTTAAGAATATCATAAACATATTTAGGAACGACATGACGCTTGCTAAACTCTTCAGCTACTTCCTGTACATCCTCAATTGATGGAATATCACCAGTAAGCAAGAAGAAAAAGAAACCTTCTACAAAAGGCATTTCTCCACCGGGAACTTTAGGAAGTTTTTCTAAAACTTCAGGAATAGTAAATCCGCGAAAGCGAATTCCTTCAAACGGATCGAGATAAGAAATATCTGTAATAAGACTTTTAATATCTCTGGCACCGCCGATGACTTGATCGATAGTAACTTCATCAACTTTTACATTACCGAATTCTTTAAGAAGGCGTGTTGTGCGCGGTCGCCAGGCTTCGATCTTATCCTGGACTTGTTTTTTCAAGCGGGACATATTCTCCTCCTGAGATAAATATTGAGTGATTAAATTTTTATTTCCTTCTATCAAAAAAGGAAAATGAATTTTATTTGATTTTAATATACAAAGAAATTTTAACTGTTGCGCTTGGCAATTAAAAAAATTTTATTTCCTTTCCAACTTTAGCGATTTGAACTTTAATGCCTTTAAATATTTTAAGAATTGAACTTCCCATCCAATCCAAAGCCTCTTCATCACCATGAGTTAGAATTACATTGTCGGGTTTTAGTTTATCAAGAATATTTAGCAAGTCTTCTCTACGTGCATGAGCAGAAAATTTAAAATTCTTTATCGCACAATAAACTTCAATTAATTCATCAAAATCGGTAAGCTGGATTTTATCTCCACGTTCAGAGTTTGCAATAACATATCCTGGAGTTTTAGTATCCATATATCCAAGAGTAAAGATTGCAGAGTCTTTTTGCTTTAACCATCTTTGTGCAAAGCTGTAAGATGCTGTGCCTTTAATCATCATACCACTTGATGCAAGAACTATGCAAGGATGTTTAAAGAATTCTTCGGTATTAGAAATTTCGTAATAATCTTTTTGCGGGATTGTGTTTAATTCAAACTCACTATCAACTCTGTTCACGACAAAGCGATTGTAATCGTAAGCACGGTTTATTTTTGTCCCGAGACCACCTGTATAAATATCTACGGTAGTAAATTTTCTCTTTATCATCAACTGCCAGATGGTTGCAAGTATTTCTTGCATCTTGCCAAGAGAAAAAACAGGAATGAGAATTGACCCGCCGTTATTTATAATGTTATTTGCTTCTTGAGCAAAGCGTAGTGATTCTGAATTCCAATCTAAAAGTAAATGAGAATCTGTTGCGCCGTAAGTTGTTTCAAGAATCAGTGTATCGATTTTTGTTTCTGGAAGTTGTGCGGATGGCTGAAGTGTTTGTGATGAAAGATTAATATCCCCGGTATAAAATATTTTATGATCGTTGTTTTCAAGAAGCACACCAGCAGAACCAAGGATATGTCCCGCATCATAAAAAGTGCAATTTACTTTTGCCTCCTTTTGCTGACGATATGAATTAAGTTCAAATTCGTTTTGGTATTCTTTGTACTCGATCATTTTAATTAACAAATCAACTTCATCGTGGGAGTAAAATTCGAACCCTTCATCTTCAATTTCTTTTTTAAGGATAGAAACAGAGTTGTGAAGTGCAAGTTCAGCAAGCGCCCTTGTTTGAGGTGTTGTTATGATCTTAACATAAGGAAATCTTTTTACAAGAAAGGGAAGAGAACCAATATGATCCTGATGAGCGTGGGAAATCAAACAGTAATCAACCGATTTGTCTTTTATTAAATCAAAGTTGGGAAGAGATTCCAATCCAGTTTGCTGTGGATGAATTCCGCAATCAAGAATAATTCCGTTGCCGTCAAAATTTAAGTAGTAACTGTTTGCGCCAATTTCATTTCCACCGCCAATCGGAAGAAACGAAATCATTTATTTTCTTCTCTCATTTCATTTTCTATGTTATCAACATCAACTTCATTTAAAACTACTTTTTCCGGAATTTTAAATTTCTCAGATGGAACTGCACCACCCTCATTAATTCTTGTTGCTGTAAGGTTAATATCAATTCCACCGGATTTTGTTTCTGATTTGAGAGTCAGCCATTTCCAAACCCATAACTTTGTCCCGGTGCTTTTCATCTCATAAACTTCGCAGTCTTTACCAAGAAATGTTTCCGAACCTATTTTGTTTGCCCCCATACTTAAGAGCATTTGCTCACCAAACTCATTAAATCCTTTTTGATCTTTTAACTGCTCGATAGATTTCAATATGGGGTTTCTTGTTTTTGTTCCGCTGTTTTGATCGATATTGATCATATATTGAAATTCGCCATCAATAATATTTACAAGATTTAATGATTTTGTAAATCCGCCAACACTTAAAACGGAGCGTGTGTATTCTGCCTGTCGCATTCCCCAGCTGTCAAAGTAAAGAGTTTTTGTTCCTTCCTGCGATCCGGTAATAATATATTCTATCACTCCGGATTTTATTCCATATCTTTTCTGAAACTCAGAAGTCGATTCCTTACCCAAGTTATCAGGCTCATCTTTACTGTTATCACCACAGCTAAAAAAAAGAATTGCGGTAATCAACGTAATCGAGAATAATAATTTTATTTTCATTGTTTTGATTCTTTTATGTTTTTGTCTAATTGAAAATAAGTAAAGCAGGAACTTACTTCAATAAAAATGTGTCCTTAATAAAAATTCTTTGTCAAAATTGTCGGGGAAATTACTTCATTGTCATTCCCACGAAAGTGGGAATCTACTTTATTGGAGGTTTTATGGATTCCTGTTTTCGCAGGAATGACTCTGCCTCCATTTCCTTTAAGACATTCTTAAACGAATCTACTGTATAAAAGAAACACTTTGGGTCGAAAAGACTCAAAAAAAAATCCTTGTTACTCTCTTATCGCCCAAATTACATCTGATAATGTTTCTTTATCATTTTCAAAGTTAAATTTTAACAGATAATTAGGATTAAATCCAAGCATATATTTTTCAATTCTATCTTTCAACCACATTATTTCTGATTTTAATTTCCAATGTTCGCCATCTTTTGAATAGAGCACTATAAACAACCGATTTTTTAAATGTTTTCTTTGTTGCTGAGATTGATTTTTGTATAACCACTTAATAAGTTCTTCAGTTTTCTTAATTGCTTCATCTATTTTATATGGGAAGTTTTTTGGAAAGTTAGAAGTTTTGTGATCAAACGAAACACCATCAATTGTAAAATCAACTAATCTGTTTTTACTGTCCAGAGCAGCTTTAACATTCGGGAGCGAACAAAATATATTTTCCACAGCGTGTGCCGACCAGAAGTTGTACCATCTATTTATTGCGTAGTTAAAGTAAAGATCATAATCCTTTTCTGATTTGAATCGCACATCTATTTCTTTAAGCAAACCTTCAAATAAAAATGTGTGATAAATAAAACTGGTTTGTTTATCGAAAGTATCGTTTTGTTTTTGTCCCCATTTGTATGGATACACAAGTCTTTTTTTAATTTCGGATTCAATTTCTGGTAGCGTGTGCTTCATTTCTTCTGAAAAATAAAAATGTACTCATGTTTAAATACATAAAATCCGCCGGCTAAAGCACGATAACGCCACAACTCTTTTTGATTGCGTTTTGCAGTTGTCTCTTCAAAGTTTTTTACAATTGTGGATTTTAAAATCATTCCGCGTTTTAAAACTTCCTGCATAACATAAAACCCTAAAGGAATCCATTCGCCACCGGAATATTTATCGCTTATAACAACAGCCGCAAATCTCTTCTTATCAAGATGAGGAAGGCAGTTATCTAAAACCCTTCCAAATCCTCTTAGAAAATCTTCAATCGATTTAGTGTTTGATAAATCTGATTTGTTATCACTAAACTTAATTATATCCCAATACGGCGGATGAAAAATCTGAAACTGAAATGATTTTATATCAAGTGTTGATAAAACACTTTTCAAATCAATAGAAGCGCTATCGCCATTTACAAATTCTAGTCTTACTTTATTTGGATTCGCTTCTTTTGCAATATTCTTTTTTGTTTGATCTAAAACTTTTTTAGATAGCTCAATTCCAACAGCATTTCTGCTAAGACGTTGTGCTTCAATAAGAGTTGTTCCACTCCCAAGGAAAGGGTCTAATATCCAATCACCTTTTTTTGTATAGCGTCTTAAGAGCTGATTCGGGATTTGCGGAATAAAGTTTCCCCAATATCCTGCGTGATGAACGCCGGAATTATCGCGTTTATTTAGAATCCATAAACTATCTGTAATTATATCGTCATATTCTTTCCAGCGATTTAGATTTAAATCATTAATTTTACTGTGCTTGGTTTCAGTTAAACTTTTCTTTAATCGTTTTATATAATACTTGGTGCGCTCAATAGTATGAGTTTCTAAAATTTGATTTAATTCGCCCATCAAGAATTCTTTTGGAACCGATGTAAACCCATTACCCAAAACAATGTTTTTGCTTTTAGTCTTTGTTATTGAGGTTAGCAGCACAGAAAAATCTTTTCTTATCTCTATAAGATCTGATTTATCTAACGAACCTGAAATGATATTTAATAAATCTGTTTTCATTAAAACTATTTTGCTACTTCGTTAAATCTTTTTATTACCATATCAGAAATTATTTTACCTATACTTAGCGAGGCAGTTGCTGCGGGAGATGGAGCATTTAAAACGTGAATCATTCTTTCTGCTTCAACAATTCTAAAATCATCAACCAGTTTTCCATCACGCTCTAATGCTTGTGCTCTAACTCCTGCACCTCCCACCTCAATATCGTCATATTGAATTTCCGGAATCAATTTTTGCAAAGATTGCACAAATAATTCTTTACTAAATGATCTTCTGAATTCCTGTAAGCCCATCTTGTAATACTTTGCTGCCATTTTCCAAAATCCCGGATATAGATTCATTTCAA
>Ga0105099_10001625_pt1 | contig 13874 bp, 14 predicted proteins | sample PPLLak3cmMay2015_2_FD_79138 | JGI IMG/M metagenome (GOLD analysis project Ga0105099, IMG submission 79138) | Freshwater sediment microbial communities from Prairie Pothole Lake near Jamestown, North Dakota, USA - PPLs Lake P8 Core (1) Depth... | ecosystem: Environmental > Aquatic > Freshwater >...
CAAGCACGGCGGGATCGAGAAGTTCGGTTTTAAAACCGTTTATCTCGGCACGAGCGTCTCTTTGGAAAAACTGGTGGATGCGGCCGTGGAGACCGGCTCCCAGGTTATTCTGGCCAGCACGATCATCAGTCATAACAACGTACACCGTTTGGCCATGCGTAAATTGCACGAGATTTGCCAGGAGCGCGGCATTCGCGATAAAGTTCTGATCATCACCGGCGGCACCCAGGTCAAGCCGGAGATGGCCGAGGAGACCGGGATTGACGCCGCCTTCGGCCGCGGGACCAAGGGGCAGGAAGTGGCGGACCGGATCGTGCGGCTGATGGTGAAGAAAAACCTTTAAGAAGATCTCGCGCAAAGGCGCAAAGACGCAAAGAAAGAATATAATCCGAGGGTGTAAAAGGAAGATCACATGCTTATCGGGATGTTAGGAATTTTAATCGCCCCGTTTTTATTTTTTTAACTATGAACCGTTGAACTTTGCACCTGACTGTTAAAATTCTTGGCGTCTTTGCGTCTTGGCGCGAGTAATGTTTTTTCCTTTCATGAGAGTACTGATGTCAACAAGTGATCTCATCATCATCGAAGTCGGTTCAACCCTGACCAAAGCCACAGCCCTGGCCGGGATCGGGTCGGGCGTGGCCCGCATCACGGCCCAGGCCCAGGCTTTGACGACGGTTGCGGAGGGCGATGCCATGCTGGGGGTTGAAGCAGTTCTCGGCCGTTTGCGGGATTCGCTGAACGGCGCGCCGTTGCCCGCGCACATGCTGGCCTGTTCCAGCGCGGCCGGCGGTTTGCGCATGGCGGCCATCGGCTTGGCCCAGGATATGACCGTGCGGGCAGCCAAAGAAGCCTGCCTGGGCGCAGGCGCGGTGTTGCGCTCTGTTCACTCCGGTAAGATGAAGTCGCGCCAACTCAAACAATTGCTGGCCGAGAAACCTACGGTTATATTGCTGGCCGGAGGCACGGACGGCGGAGACGAGGAGACCGTGCTGCACAATGCCGGAATGTTGGCGCAGAGCGGTCTGCAGGCGCCCCTGATTTATGCCGGCAATAAAGAGTGCGCGCCGGAGATTCGGGAACTGCTTAAACCCTATGCGGGTGAGTGGACCATGGTTCCCAATGTCTATCCTGGGGTGGATGAATTGAATATTCTCCCGGCCCGTCAAGAGATCCAGAGAGTCTTTTCCATTCATATTGTCAAGGCGCCGGGCATGCAACGCTTGCGCGAGCGCATACAGGGTCAGATCCTGCCGGTACCGGCCGCGGTTTTGATCTGCGCTGAAAAATTGGCCGAGCAAGGCGAGGAGATTCTGGTGATCGATGTGGGCGGCGCGACCACGGATGTGCATTCGGTCACGGACGGTAACGCGGAATTCCGGCACATGGCCCTGGAACCGGAACCGCGCTCCAAACGCACGGTGGAGGGCGATCTCGGGGTTTTTGTCAATGCCGAACAGGTCATGAAAGAAACGGAAGGAGGCGACGTGCAGGGCGATATCCGTGATCTGAGTCCCTTGCCGGACGCCCCGGCGCAAAGGGAGTTGTCCTTGAAATTAGGCCGCAAAGCAGTTCATGTGGCTGTGCGGCGTCATGCCGGAAAATTGGTGGAACGGTTCACGGCCACGGGCAAAGCCAATTCATTGGTGGGTAAAGATTTGACCGCAATCACTTTGATCGTGGGCACGGGCGGGTTCCTGACGCGGTTGCCGGGCGCGGCCCAAATATTGAGGGAAATCCCCAAGCCGTTTGACGGGCGCTATCTGCTGCCGCAGCCCAAAGCGCGTTTGGCCGTTGACCGGGATTATATTTTCTCCGCCGCCGGGGTGCTGGCGTTGACTTATCCGGCCGAAGCGTTGGCGTTGGCAAAGACCAGTATAGATAAAAAAGTATTGTTTTAGAGCTTCAAAAAATAATATCACCGCCCGCTGTAGGATAATGCCAGACGGCATCATCCTTTGCTTGAGACACAGAGGGCACAAAGGTTTAGTTCTTTTTTTGCTTTTCCTTGAGAGGAGGAAAAGCAAAAATCAACCGGCCCTGCGGGCGGCTTGTCGGTTTATATTATAATGTTTTTTTAATCAGAAATAACCATCGCTCGCAAGGGAGGTGTGATAATAAAATTTCAGAGTTACTTTCTCCTTGCCGGCCTCTCACCGGCAAGGAGAAAAATAAAATCTCTCTGTGATCTCTGTGCCTCGAGCAAAGGATTGGATGGTTCACCCAATCCTGTAGCGGGCGGTGAGAAAGTTTAGCTGTAATGAGATTAACGAGATAATGAAGGAGTTTTTGTGAGTTTGTATCCGCAAATGATTATTCGTCCTGAGAAAATCGTCGAAAACACCCTCAAGGTCATGTCCTGGCTCAAACCCCATCACATCGACATTTGCGGCGTAACCAAAGTGACTTGCGCGCATCCGGCCGTGGTGCAAGGCTTGCTTGATGCCGGCATCCGCGAGATCGGCGACAGCCGTATAGAGAATCTCAAGCGCATACGGCCGCTGGTGGGCCCGGATTATCCCTTGATGCTTTTGCGTTTGCCCATGCTGTCGGAAGCGGAAGAGACCGTGATCCACAGCGATCTATGTTTGGTGTCTGAGAAAAGCACGATTCAAGCCCTTTCCAAGGCGGCCGGCAAACAAGGTAGAGATTATCAAGTCATTCTGATGGTCGATATGGGCGATCTGCGCGAAGGCGTTTGGGAGGATCAGGTTGCCGATCTGGCCGCTTTCACGGTCAAGATTAAGAACCTCCGCTTGCGGGGCGTCGGCACCAATTTGGCTTGCTACAGCGGCGCGGAACCGACCTGGGAAACCATGGAGGCATTCGGAAAACTCGGCCTGGAGATTGCCGGGCAATTCAAGATCGAAAATCCGGTATTTTCAGGCGGTAATTCTTCCTGCCTGCCGCTTTTGCGGCAGCGCGGCATGCCGGCCGGAGTCAATCATTTCCGTTTGGGCGAATCTTTGTTGTTGGGCGTGAATGTGTTGGACCGTACGCGTCTGGCGGATCTGGATGAAGGGGGTTTTGAACTCAAGGTTGAGATCATCGAGATCCAGCGCAAACCGTCCGTGCCGACCGGCAGTATTGCCCAGAACGCGTTCGGAGAAAAACCGCAGTTCACGGACCGCGGCGTGCACAGCCGCGCCATTCTGGCCATCGGCCGCCAGGATATCCAGATCCGCGGGCTGACGCCTTTGATGCCGGGCGTGGAAGTTCTGGGCGCATCCAGCGATCATCTGATTGTGGATGTGGAGTCGGTGGCGCACAAGCTGAAGGTGGGCGATACCCTTAGTTTCCGGCCGAGCTATGCGGGTTTGTTGGCCGCCTGCACGTCGGAATATGTGAAGAAGACGGTTGCTGAAGAATAGAAAAATTCAACCGCGGAGGATGCCGAGAGTCGCGGAGGAAAAATAGAACAAGTTAAATATTATTTTTTTAGCGTTGATGGGTTTATCTTTAAAAGTTCTTTTTGTGAGGTTCATTTTTATCAAGTAAATGATCGGTGTTGTCATGCCATTCCTTGCTAAGGATTCCCATAACCAGTTTATCGTGATAATGTTCGTCTCGATAACAGGCTTCCCTCATTATGCCTTCTTTTAAAAAGCCAATCTTTTCGTAGGAATGTATTGCGCCGTCATTGCATGCCGATACTGTAAGCCAAACGCGATTCAGCGAAAGAACTTTGAATGCATGATTCAGTACAAGTATACCCGCTTTGGTGCCGATACCTTTATTCCAGAATTCCATGTCACCGATCAATATAAAAAACTCGGCATTTTTGTTGTGAATGGATATGTTTGACAATCCGCAATAGCCGACTTTGCATTCACCAACAGAAATAACTTGATTCCATGAGGATGGATCGGCAAGAATACGTTCCAGATATTGGCGGGTCCAGTCCATATTACGCAAAGGTTGAAAGGACGACAAGCTGTACTTGACAGCCAGCTTATTTGATATCCATTTGTGAAAGTCGCTATGGTGATCGATAGAAAGGTTCAAAAGCATAATAATTACGTTAAGTTAAATAGTGCGAGATTTAGATCTCCTACCCGAACGCCTTGTTAAGCGCTGAGTAGAGCGAGCGAGGTCAAGGAGCGATCTTAAAGCATCATTGACAGCAGATGAGCTTGAAAAAGCTTTGGCAATATCCGGTTCAAGAATAACGATGTTGGCGCCCTCCTCTATTAGTCGCTTGAAATATTTGCCGCGGATAGCGTTAGAGTAGTCAAAATTATATTCGGAACGTAAATCATCGAGTCTATTTTCGGCTTTAGTTTTCATGTCGTTTCCTTTCTTGTGCGGTTGCAAGACGTGCGCTGATAATCCGTATGGTTTTACCTCTTTCTGTGTGTGAAATCACAAGGAGGTGTCCATGAGACGAGAAACCTATCGTGATTAATCTATGCTCGCCAATTGAATGAGCGGGGTCATTGAAAGTTGCCGAGATAGGATCGTAAAACACGGTAATAGCTTCTTCAAAAGAGACGTGGTGTTTTTCTGTGTTTCTTTTTGATTTTTTCTTATCCCATTCGAATTGCATTGCCCTTTTCCTTATGAGATACCCAAGTTTCCAATTTTCAACTAAACGGACGTCATTTTCTTAGATAAAAGGCGTTAAACGTAACCTTAACATATCCCGGGCTTTTCGGCAACTCGAGTCTGCATATCATAATCAAAGTAAAAGAGGTTATCTTATTGATATTATATGTAATCTTTATTAAATCCATTTGCAAAAATTTATTATTTTGATAAACTTAGTAACTTCGAGACCCTGCCACAACGGAGCCTTAGCGAAGACGGGTTGGTGGTGAATATTTTTTTGGAGGTTGTATGCAAAGCGAACGGGTGACCAAAGCGATAATCGATCTGGAAGCGATCCGCCATAATGTGCGGTTTGTGAAACAAAAAGTGGGTAGGGCTAAAATATTGGCCGCGGTCAAGGCCGATGCGTACGGGCATGGGGCTGTTCAAGTCAGTCAGGCTTGTTTGCAAGCCGGGGCCGAATGGTTGGGCGTGGCTACGGTGGGGGAATTGGCTCAATTGCGCGAGGCTGGTGTTTCCGCGCCGATTTTACTCTTTAATCATCCTTTTCCCCAGGAACGCCAGGATATTGTCGATTTGCATGCGGCCGTGATGGTTTTTGATGTCGAAGATGGTGAAGGTTTGTGCGCGGTCGCGCAAAAAGCCGGGCGCAAGGTCAAGGTGCATTTAAAAGTCAACACGGGCATGGAACGTTTGGGATGTCCTTGGGAGCAGGCCGCGGAGATCGCCCGAAAACTGAAATCCTTGGAGGGCATCGAGTTGCAGGGTCTGTGTACCCATTTCCCGATTTCCGATATTTATGACAAGTCCTTTACCAACCTTCAGATCCAAAGGCTGCAATCCATTGTCGCGGAATGCAAAAAATCCGGAATTCAATTCGAATTGGTGCACGCGGCCAACAGCGGCGCGATCCTGGATATCGAGGAAATGCCGGGAGCGGCTTTCGACATGGTGCGGCCCGGAATTATGCTTTACGGTTATCCACCTTCGGATGAAGTCGATCCGGGCGATTTGAAGCCGGCTATGGAGCTGCAGACGCGCGTAGTCCAGGTGCGGCCGCTCAAGGCGGGCACGCCGGTGGGCTATGGGCATACTTATCGGGCCAAGAGCGACGGGACCATTGCCGTTATCCCGGCCGGGTATGCGGACGGTTACAACCGTCAACTCTCCAACCGCGGCAAGGTTTGGATCAACGGCAAAACCTACACGATCAGCGGCCGGGTCTGTATGGACCTTTGCATGATCGATGTGGGTCAGGACCCGGTACGGGTCGGCGATGAAGTCGTGCTCATGGGCCAAAGGCCCGGTTATCGTTATACGGCTAATGATATGGCGCACGATCTCAATACCATTCCTTATGAAGTGACTTGCTGGGTCTCCAAGAGAGTGAAGCGGGAATTTGTTAATTATTAGTTCCTGATTCAGGGTCGGTGTGGAGCAATAAGCCCTTAAAATAAGATGCTGAATTTTTTTGTTGCATAAATAACAACTATATGTTATTTATGCAACATATATAACATATAGATGTTATTTGAGCAGTATTGAGGTGCTATGTATTTTAACAGATTGATAAAGCTGGATAAATTAAATTCATCAGCCTTCCTTTTTGGTCCACGAATGACGGGAAAGACAACCCTTTTACGTCAAATTCAGGTTAACGACTATATTGACTTACTTGATCCGGAAATTGAACTTCAATATAAATCACGACCGGCTTTGTTCTGGGAACAAATGGCCGCTCTACCCAAAGGCAGTCTGGTGATCGTTGATGAAATTCAAAGAGTACCGGCGCTGTTGAATTATGTCCAAATGGGCATTGACCGCCAAGCTCATATCTATTTGATGTCCGGTTCGAGTTCCCGAAAACTAAAACGGGGCAGTGCCAATCTATTGGGCGGCCGGGCCTTGGATTTAAAACTTCATCCTTTGCTCAGTGAAGAAATTGGAAAAAATTTTTTGATAAGCGATGCGCTTCAATTCGGCACTTTACCGAAGATTTCTGATTTAGTTGTGGAAAAGAAGACGGATGAAGCCGCCGGTCATCTTAAAAGCTATTACACGACTTATGTTAAGGAAGAGATCCAAGCCGAGGCGTTGACTCGGAACATAGGATCCTTTCAGCGGTTTTTAAATATAGCGGTACAAAGTAACGGCCAGGTGATCGAGTTCGCCAATATTGCCCGTGACAGTTCCGTGCCTGCCAGTACGGTAAAAGAGTATTACCAAATTCTGGAAGACACCTTGATCGGTTTCCTTTTATGGCCTCATGATCGCAGTGAACGAAAGAAAGCGCGGCCTAAATTTTATTTTTTTGATTGCGGAGTTATCCGCGCCATTCAAAACCGGTTATGGGATCCGCCCACGCCGCTGGAGCAAGGTTTTCTTTTTGAAACGTGGTTCATCAATGAGTTGAGCCGAATCAGAGACTATCAGAATAAACCCCACGAATTTTCATTCTGGCGGGAACGCAATCATGAGATAGACTTCATCGTCTCCAAAAACGGAAAGCCGGTGCTGGCCATTGAATGTAAATCCGGAAATGCAAATCCGGACATGGCAACTGAAAAGCGCTTTTTCGATTTGTTCTCCGGAGTGCCTTTGATTGTGGCGTCGCTGGTGGATAAAAAACCCCGTAAGGTTCGCAATATCGATATCCTTCCGTGGCAGGAGGCTTTGCAATATTATAAGAATCTATGATTGATTAGGGAGGCTGACAATGGCGATAGCAGAAAATAGTCCGTTAATAGGACAAAAAATAGCAAACCTATTAGCACATGGGAAGAAATCCAGGAAATTCAAGAGAAACGAAAGCTGTACAGAGGACAAAAATGCTCATGTTATAGTTTCAAGACATCTTTAGAAAGACTTTTTGAAAACATGGCTTCTTATCCAATGAAAGATACAAATGATATTACAGTCATAGAAAGAGCAAAAAGAAAAGAATTAGAAGGAATTCCATATGGATGTTTTGAACGCTCTGGAATTATTTGGCATGAAGAATGAAACCTATTGCAGAAAAACAATGAGTGTTCCTTGATGAACCTCGACGGAAAAAGTAAAAATTACGGTGAATTGTTCAATCCGCATATCCTGGACTTGATTCCGCCGGGGAATCATAAAATTCTGGATGTAGGCTGCGCCCAGGGCGTATTGTTGCAGAAGCTGAAAGAGTCGGGCAAAGCCTCGCTGACGATCGGCATCGAACTTTCGTCGGAAGCGGCGGAGAAAGCCCGGACTCGGGTCGATCGGGTGCTGTGCGGCGATATTGAAACAATGGACCTGTCCGTTCATCAGGGATCGTGCGACTATATTATTTACGCCGATCTGATCGAACATTTGCGGGACCCTTGGGCCATGGTGGCCAAGCACAAAACGCTTTTGAAAAAGTCAGGGAGAATGATTTTTTGTGTCCCGAATGTGCGTAATTTTTTCGTGATCACCCAGTTGATCCGGGGATTCTGGAATTATACGAACCGCGGCATTCTGGACAATACCCATCTGCGTTTTTTTACCTTACGGAACATCCTGCGCCAATTCGAGCGATTGGAACTCAAAATCGAAACCCAATTCGGGCTGACCCCGGATTCGGCATGGTACCGGGACACTAATGAGAACCGCGATCTGGATGAAAACATCCTGAAACTGTTCGATACGATTCGTGAAAAATGCCGCAAAGGCGAAGATTGCTCCAAGGAGTTAACCGCGGTATTCGGAAACTTCAAATTCAATCCGGAAGATACGGTGGAATTGATTACGGCTCAATTTATTTTCAGTGTTTCTTTACATAAATAATACATATTCGAGGAGTTGTGAAATGAATTTGACACAAGCAAAAATCGAACAAGCGATCGGCGTTCTCAAGGAATTGGATATTGATCTGTGGTTGACGATTTGCCGGGAATCGGACAGTGTGCCGGATCCCGTGACCGATTTGATCGTGGGACACGGGGCTATGTGGCTCTCCTGTTTTTTTATCGCCCGGAACGGGAAAACGATCGCCCTGGTGGGCAGCGCGGACGCGGCCAATTACAAACGCACCGATTTGTATCAAGAAATCAAGGTATATACGCAAGATGTCGGCAAAGATCTCAAGGCGATCGTTCAAAACGTCAATCCCCGGCATATTGCCGTTAATTATTCACAAAGCAACTACACGGCCGACGGCTTATCGCACGGCCTTTTTCTGCTGCTGGAGGAGTGGCTGAAAGGCACGCCTTATGCGGAGCGTTTGATTTCAGCTGAGGAGATTGTTGCCCGGGTGCGGGGACGTAAAACCCGGGAAGAGATCGGGTTTTTGGAAAAAGCGGCGGTCATGGCGGACGAATGCTGGCATGAAGCCCTTAATCAGATCAAGGTAGGCATGACCGAAATTGAGATTGCAGCGCTTCTGGAGCAAGCCATTCGTAAGCGCAAAGTCGAGCCTTCGTTTGAACCCATTGTAAATGCCGGCGTCAAGAGCGAAGCCGGGCATGCCATGCCGAGCACGGCGGTTCTTGAAAAGGGCGATTTGTTGCATGTGGATTTTGGCGTGCGCTATGAAGCCTTTTGTTCGGATATTCAACGTTTGGCGTATTTTAAGAAAGACAATGAGAAAGGGGCGCCTCCGGAACTGTCCGCCGCTTTCCATAAAGTGAAAACCATCATTCAGGAAACCGCCAAGTTTTATAAGCCCGGCGCTTTGGGGCATGAGATCGATGCGAAGGCCCGCAAGATGCTGCTGGAAGACGGCTATCCGCTTTACGATCACGGTTTGGGACACCAGATCGGCCGGGCCGTGCATGACGGCGCCGCCATGGTGGGGCCATTGTGGCCGCGCTACGGCAATATGCCCACGATCCCGCTGGAAACCGGCAACTGTTTCACGGCTGAGCTGGGCATCCAGGTTTTCGGGATCGGATATGTGGGCTTGGAAGAAGATTTAATCGTTACGCCGGAAGGCGGACGGTTTCTGGGTCCATGTCAAGACGTATTGATTGTGAAGTAAAAAAGGTAAATAGGCTAAAGGCTATAGGCTGTTAGGAAGAAAACATGTCGATATTCCGTTTTGCTACAGTCTAAACTCCTACAGCCTATCAGCCTGTCTTTCATTTCACCGTAAAATGCAATTGCACTCGATTATTAATTTGACGGTATTAATGTAAATGGTTTTTTCCTTATTAGGTTCCAGGGCGCCGATATAAAACGGATTGCTTGTTGTTGTACTGACTTTAATGACGGCTTTTGAAGGCGGAGCCACTGCCTTTTCCTTATTAAAAACGATGCCTTTTAAAGTCACATAACGACCGGGGAGGCGTAAGGCTAAGGGTGGGGTCACTTCCATCTGAACGATCGTCAAATCCGGTTTTTGTGCGGCTAAGATAAGGGGGCACAGACCAAACAAAAAAACCGCGCAGAGGACGGTCCCGATTATATTTTTAAACGGTTGCATAGCTGCTCCTTTTTATAGGTTTTGGAAAAACAGATTGAGATTCGGCTGCATTGCCTGATGATAAAGTAACGTTCAGGCTTTGAGAAGGTTCAGATAAAATAACAGATTTATATGGAGATCGCAAGGATACCGGTCAATCGGTTTTTGTTCCCGGGCCGGTTTGCGGTTATCTGTTTGATTTTTATAATAAATACGGTAAGCCTGAGTTGTTTTTCCCTGATCAAAAATACAGGTTGTTTTGACTTTCCGAAAAGGGTGCTTACTAATTGAAGAGGATCGATATCGGAAAGGAAACAGGGTGAGGGCATGAATAAAGAAAACAATAACTATGAAATCGCCACTTTTGCAGGCGGGTGTTTCTGGTGCACGGAGTCGGATTTTAAAAAAATAAATGGGGTTCTGAAAGTCATATCCGGTTATACGGGCGGGCAGACGGAAAATCCCTCTTATGAAGAAGTCTGCGGTGGAAAAACCGGCCATTATGAAGCGGTGCAGGTGATCTATGATCCGGAACAGGTCACTTATCAAGAGCTGTTACAGGCTTTTTGGCGGAGCATCGATCCCACGGATACGCAGGGCCAGTTTGTGGACCGGGGCTTTCAGTATCGGACCGCCATATTCTATCATAATGAAGAGCAAAGAGTTCTGGCCGAGGAATCGAAAAATGAGCTGGAACGATCGGGCCGGTTTCACAAGCCGATCGTGACGGCGATTTTGCCGCTTACCAAATTCTATGAAGCCGAGGATTATCATCAGGATTTTTACAAAAAGAATCCGGGCCGGTATACGAGTTACCGGCATTATTCGGGCCGGGATCAGTTTATTAAGCAAATGTGGGTGCAAATTGAGGAGGAAAAATCAAAATGTTTTATTGATCCTGAAAAACATGGGATCAAAAAAACATGAATTTCGGCAAGATCGCCGGAATAAGTTTGTATGATAGCCAGTTGGTTGAATATTTGCGTTATTATTCAGCAAAAATTTTTTTTCGGCATGAAATAGAGAATAAAAATATGAAAAATCATATCAAACCGGAACAGGCGGGGTTGAGTCAGAAATTGACCCCTTTGCAGTACAAAGTAATCCGGGAAGCGGGCACGGAACCGCCTTTTCAGAACGAGTATTGGGACAATAAAAGAGCCGGCATTTATGTGGATATCGTGTCCGGCGAGCCATTGTTCAGTTCGCTCGATAAGTTCGATTCCGGGACGGGTTGGCCCAGTTTCTCCAAACCGTTGGAACCGGAAAACGTGATCGAGAAAACGGATCGGAGCTATTTCATGACCCGCACGGAAGTGCGCAGCAAATCAGGCGATGCCCATCTGGGGCATCTGTTCCCGGACGGACCCAAGCCGACGGGATTGCGTTACTGCCTAAATTCGGCGGCCTTACGGTTTATACCCATGGAAGAGCTGGAAAAAGAGGGCTATGGCGATTATTTGAAGTTGTTTGAGAGATAGGGATTTATTTCACCGCCCGTTACAGGATTGCATGAACCGCGCAATCCTTTACTCGAGGCGCAGAGATCACAGAGAATTATTTCCCCCTTTTTCCTGAGAGGGGGAAAAAGGAAAAACCAACCTGTATTTAAGAATTTTCAATTCATACTCCTTGATGAGTTTGAAGGCAATTGCGTAAAATATTCCTAGTTTGTTAATTTTCTCTGCGCTCTCTGTGTCTCGATCGTAGCGGGCGGTGAATTCTTTTTTTTATTCCTTGTAATCCTCCGGCAGTTCTTCCACCGCCATATCGTCCAGCCAAACTTCTCCCACATCTTCGAAAATAATGCGGAACTCGATCGTGTCGCGGTCGCCGCTGTTGAAGGTCTTGTAAAAGCGGGTCCAGTTGAAATTCCCGGCCGGAAGCGCAACAGGTCGAATCTTCCACATGGCGTCAACGGCAATGTTCAGGCCGCCGTTGGAAACGAGGTTCTGCCCCCTGGCCCAAAGGGTCATGGCGTAATATCTGTTTTTATTGACTTTGATCTTTTGGGTCATGGTGCCGTAGATGTTGGGCGCCCGTTTACTGAGATTGCGTAGGTGCAGGGAAGCGTTACCGCCGTGAACGGTTTGCTTGTCCAAATCGGCTGTGGAATGGCAATTGCCGCTGTTGAACCAGACCATGGGTTTTTTGGAATAGAACCCGGATTCCCAGGGAGCGGCCAAGCCTTGCTCGAACCCACCGTTGATCAGGAGGTTTTTAAGCGGCTTGGTGTTTTCAGCGGAAGAGGTTTTGAGCATAATGGCGCGTTCGCCTGCACGAAGTTCCAGGTTTTTGACCGGCGAGGGTTTGCCTTCGGAGTTTAAACGCAGGATTTGGTTGCCGGTTAAGCGCACCCGACCCTTAAACACATCGACCGTGGTACCGGTCGATCCGACTTCGACCCGGTAGCGGGTGTTCAAAGGAGTAATGACGCCGTCCCGGCTGGTGACAATGATATCGTCAAAGCCGGGTGCGGTTTCATGATGTTCCACATCGACGGTTCCGGCCGAGGCTTCGACTTGCCAAACCGAAGCATTATCATTGGGTTTTTGAGTGATCTGCACGCGGGTATTCTCCCGTAACGTCACTTTGGTGCCTCCTGAAGTCCGGAAGGCGGCCGTGGACTGCTTGCCGGTGCGTAGAGACGCTCCGGAAGTCAGAAGTTCGTTGTTTTGCGGCGGGCGTTCGGTTGCGCCGGCGGCACTTCCGAACGTTTCATTGCCGTTCAGATCGGTCAAAGCAATTCGGTCGGATGGGATTGTTGCAAGCGCGGTTCCGGCTGCGGGAGCATTCGCGGCGAGGGCAGACTGGCCGAGTTTTGTCCGCGCATGGGTGATCAAATTGCGAAAATGGGCGATCTCAACTTCGCGGTCGCGCATGGTCCAGTTACCGTTACAATCCTGCCAATAATTGGGGTATTTGCGCTTGCCTTCTTCCAGACACGCCAGGATTTTTTCCCAACGCTGCAGATCGTCCTGCAGAGCTTGACGTTGTTTTTCGGTTAAAGCTAAGGAAGCTGCCGGTGTGGCAGGGGTCGGCTGAGTTGTTTGTTTTTCCGGATCCAGATAAACAATTGCGCTGGTCAAATAATCGGCACTTTCTTCAATAGTCACGCTGAAACCCGTGGTCTGATAACCCGCGGCAGTGACTTTTCCCTTGCGTTGGCCGACCGGGACAGCGTTGAAGGCGGCTACGCCCTGGCTATTGGTCGAGGCGGCGGCGCCCAAATCGATTTCAACGCGCGCGCCTGGAATGGTTTTGCGCGATATTTTGTCGAATACTCCTACTGAAAGGGGTTTGGTCAGATAGGGCAGCAAAAGCACGAGTCCGGATTCCCGGCCGGCCGCGATCGTGATGCGGCTGCCGTCATAACCGTGACCGGGTGCGGTCGCCGTTATACCGTAAAGCCCCGGCGGCAATGCTTCGAAGGTCGCGCAATACCCGTCCGCGCCGCTGGTCGTTTGGATCATTTTATTGGCGGTATGAAAGTCCAGACCGCCGATAATAACCTCGGCGCCCCTAAACCAGCCGTCTTCATCCATCACGCGCACGGTTATTTGCCCGAAATCAGTTTGGCCGACCGGGTCGGTTTCCGCTTTTAGTATCAGATAAACATCCGCACTCTGTCCGTCCGCGAGCGTGACTTTACGAGCAGCGGGTTTATAGGGCTTGTCATTGGGCGGTTGAGCCGTAACCGTATAGGTATCGGCGGGGAGATTGAAACCGGCTTGACCGGTCGGGTCGGTCGATCCGTACGTCGAGAAACCGGGAGAAGCAATCGAAATATCGACGTCATACAATGCCTTGCCGTCCGATGTTACGACATAAACGCGCAAATAGCTTTTTGAGTCTTTCGGTAATAGAGCGGCTTGCGCCTCGGCCGGATGAGGCAGAAGTCGGGCGTCCAAAAGATTGA
>Ga0105099_10001626_pt1 | contig 13872 bp, 16 predicted proteins | sample PPLLak3cmMay2015_2_FD_79138 | JGI IMG/M metagenome (GOLD analysis project Ga0105099, IMG submission 79138) | Freshwater sediment microbial communities from Prairie Pothole Lake near Jamestown, North Dakota, USA - PPLs Lake P8 Core (1) Depth... | ecosystem: Environmental > Aquatic > Freshwater >...
ATTAAGATTGAAAATAATGGGTGGGGAGCCCACAATTCATCCTGAATTTCTTAGAATATACTCATATGCACAAGAAAAATTTCTTGCCGTGGATTTATTCACGAATGCACTTGACAACACGTTGTTGAAAATAAAACCAAGGGCGAATGACCGCATAATTTACAACATAACCTTTATTGATAAAAATTTTGATTTCGCAAAACTTCTTCAGATATACGATTTCGGGAGGTCTTTTGAAACTATGATAGGAAGCACAACAGAAATATCACAATTAAAGAAAAAAATACAATTGATTGTTGAGAGGTGTGTAGAACTTGAAATACGAACAATCCCGAAATTTTCTATCACCCTCAACTGTGTTGAAAACATATTTGAAAAAAAAGAAATACTGAACGAAAAATGGAGAGAGCTTGTCGGATATATAATCAAAATAAATCCTTTGTTTTTGGGTTTTGACCATTCTGTCCCGTTCTGTTTCTGGACCGATGAGACAAAGGAATTTATAAAAAAGAATAACATAACGGATTATCTGGCTTGGACGTGCAGGCCCGGATGTTACGGACTGATAAATTCTGATTTTGAACTACTTCATTGTAATCAACACCCTATAAAAATAGGGTGTGTGTTTGAAAATGATGAACAATCCAAACTAATATCTTTTGATGAGCTGAATAATATCCTACTGTCTGCAAATACAGAAAAAACCAAAAGAAATCTTGATTCTCAGAGATGTAAATCTTGTGAGTTTGCAGGTAAAACTTGTACGGGGGGCTGCTTCTTACACAAATATCAAGATTGAACGGATTTACATTCTGGAATAACTCGCAATTCACTTCTTCCATCGAAAAGGTTCATGTTAACAGAAATCATTTTCAATGAATTTCTTTCTATAAAACCTGCTCTGCCTATTTGTTTTTTTGATTCCGTACCATTCTTAACTTCATAAAAGAAGTTGCAATCGAGACCAAACTTCTCGTTATTCTTGAACACGAATGAAAATTTGTGAAAGGTTGCTCCGTCTTTGATATAAATACCATTTTTTTCTTGGTGTTGTGTCAAAGAAAAATTTAATTGCCTCTTTTCATTTGTTGTTCCAGATTGTTGACACCCCATTAAAACAGTCAACACAAAAAATAAAATAAAAAAGAGCACACTCGCTTTCTTCATCAGAATCCCTTTTCTACTTCTTCTTTGATACTTCCGAATATATTAAAAAAAGATTTTAACTCCCGCTCCCCCCTCATCTCCCAGGGACTCCTTGCGAATGATGCTATCGTTGTCTTGAATTTAAATTTCTTTGCGAAATCGATGTTCTGCATCATCCTGCCCATATAAACCGCACGGTCCTGGGGCTTTGCAGATAGAATCTTAGAGAAATTGAAACCTATTGCAACACCTTTCTGAGATGCAATCTCTGCAAGGACATGATTCAATCCGGATGCCCTGTGGTGGATGAAATCTTTCCTCCTGCCGAACTCCAGATTGAACATGATGTCTGGCTTGTTCCTCTCCAATATGTTACGTATGTCTGCCTGGTCTTCGGGGGCTTCGACAAGCGTCAAGAATCTGCCTTTGTACTTACGGACATCATCAGGCTTACAAATAACTGCCGATGAAAGCTTAATTTTGGTATCTTGCTGGAAAGAAGAAACATCTGTCGGTTTATCATAGACAAAGACCAGCTCAGATATTCCTAGCTTTTCAGCTATCCTGATGAACTCTTTCTCGTTATTTTTGGGAAAAACAAAGTCGATCATTTTATCTGTTATTGCTGCCATGACAAAGCGATCCATAAGAGGATATTTGACTCCTGCTCAAACGAGATGTTAAAAGACGGCGAGGATCATTAGATGCTGCTCAATGACCCCAAGACTGCTTTTCTTGTTCTCATGGAATACTGCCGCAGGTACCTATTTAATCTTTTCCTGTCGATGCTTCCCTTTATTTTTTTTAGTGCGTCTGCCGGGATTTTCTGCCTGAATACAACCATGTCGATCAGCGTCTTCTCCATATCTGAGTAAGGCAGATAGAACTCTCCATCCTTGAAGTAATCGAACCCGAACAGGTACTTTGTATCTATGTGCCGAATGTAAACATTACCGCCGGATATATTCCTCTGTCCGGTCCTGACCTTATTGGCAGTAAGGACAATCGGAACTGTCTCCTGCTCCCATACTCCGTGCAGGCTCAATGCCGACTGCAGGCCGAGATAAGCCGGCTTAAAGCAGAAGACCACCAGGCTTATCTCATCGTTGGCCGTATAGAACCCTTTCGTAAGCCTCCTCATCTTCCCTTTTTTCATCATGTTAGAGACGAGCAGTTTCGCATAATTGCTTTCTTTGCCGACAATCTTCTCTATAGACCTAAAACTAACCACGGGGCTTCTCCTTAGCAGTTCCTCTATCTTGTCTAGGTGCTTTCTTTTTCCCATCTTCTCTTTATGTACTCCAACATTTCTTTTGATGACGGAACAATGCCTTCCAACAATATGGCTTTCAGATCGGGCTCGTCAAGAGGGGGACAATACTCCTTGATGAGCTTTCCAAGATCTTTTGCTATCAGTGAAAACTTATCAACAAACCGCAGCAGAAAGAAAATATCCCATAAATCCCGAACCTTCCTCCTTTTGAGGTATGTGCTGACCTTCTCCTTGATGAAATTATGAGAGTCTAAACTGTATATGCTGATAATATTGCCATCAGAAGCCTCATAATCTGAAATTACCCCTTCGATCCTCTGGAAAGTGGCTTCGAGCCTGACAGCTGTCCTGTCCAACAAAAGTTCAGAATAGACGCTGTTCTCCCCGATCTTTTTCTTTAAGAACCTGAAACCTTTCTTCTCCAATGCACAAAAGAGCTCTTTTATCTTTTCCTCATCTCTGGGCAGGTAAAAATCAAGGTCTTCAGAGAACCTCTTTCCCGAAAAACAGCGCCATATTGCGGTCCCGCCATGCAAAACTGCCTTTTCAAACTTCTTGTAAACCTCTTCGACCACCAGGTCCTGAGCATAAGCTATCTTCCTGTGTGATTCTTTCCTGATCCTTAAGGAGAGGGGTAATTTTTCCATTTTTCTATCCATACCATCTTTTTTAATATCTACTAAGGTTATATGTTTATATATCTTTCGTTAATGTCAAAAATCACGAACGCCGCCTATAAACATACCGCTGGCCATGTAACTTGCCTCATAGTACTCTATATGGTTAATAAGTAGGTAATCGGTATTTATTGCTGATTGAACGACCTTGTCCTGAGCCAGCTTGAGCTCCCGTAAAAAAGCAGCACGATTCATCTGGAATGTGCTTACTTTCATTACCGTCTGGACGGCAACCTCATTCACTATTCAGAACTGAAACAATATTGCACGTCTTGCACATATTCCCTGCGCAGGGTTCGCCGCACACATTGCAGGCATTTGGAGCCAGATCCTTGAACTCTTCCTTAAGCGCAGGAAGCAGCTTAAGGAACGACTTTATTATATTTAACTTTGTGCCTTTATGCGAGGATTCATAGCCATTCAGGATGTCACGGACCTCTGCCCTATAAGACTCAACAACATATGGACATTCGTTGAAAGAGACGTCAAAACCCCTCAATAATGCATATAGCATAGACTCCTTCTCAGAGCAGAAATAAAGAGGTTTAACGCGCTTTACAAACCCCTTGTGTGATGATACGCCAGTCACCGGACCCATCCTTGCCAAGACATCAAGCTGCTGCCGGAGAAGATTCATAAGAACTGCGTGTGACTCATCATCAAGATTGTGGCCTGTGACAATGACACCAAAACCTTTCGCGTATTTGTTCAAAAGATAACGTCTCAGTGTGCCGCAGATTGTGCACGGTTTTGCATTAATTTTCTTTGATCTTATTATTTCGTCCAGTGATGATCCGAACTCTTTCTTGAAAGAAACCATTTTCAGACTGATGCTGTGCTTCGCACAGAAATGTTTCAAATCAGATACTGTCTTATCCCTATAGCCAGATATACCTTCATCTATCAACAAAGCGGTGACTTTTCCTTTTGGACCAAGAAACTTCTTTACCAGGTAAAGGACGTTTGTAGAATCCTTGCCACCAGAACAGGCAACAACAACCTTGTCTGACTTATTAATTAAATTATACTTCTTTATGGTATCAAAAATCTTCTTCTCAAAATAACCTACGAAATGCTTTTTACACAAAACAGGAGAAGAGATTACGGCTTTTTCCTTACATCTAGAGCACTTCATCTAACCACCCGAGACGACGCTCAAAATCTTTACGAAATCAACATCAGAAAGCATTTCATCTTCTGTGACTACTGTGTTGTTCCTGACAACAATAACAGACTCTGAATTCACACCAAGCTTTGAAAGCAGCAGAGATACCTTCCCTTTGAACTGCATCTTCCTTTTCTCATTGGTTTTTTCGATAAAAACTTCCATGTTATCTGAACCCCAATATCATCAGTTTTGCAAGACTCAACAATTCTTTTGTGTGATAAAAAACAGCTTCGATAGGATCAAAAGTGTCCACAGCAGATTCAAACTTCAATGAAACACCCATATGAGCATAAAGCTTCTTAAAAATGTATCTTGCACGGCGCATGTGAAAAGCTGAACTCACAACAGTTATGTGCTTTGGCGACTTATTCTTCAATATGTTCCAGCAGAACACCGCGTTCTGGACAGTATCCCTTGAATGACGCTCTGTAATCATCTTTGAATCTGGAATGAAATGCAGCATCATAACCCGCATTATCTCTGACTCTGGAACCCCACGTGACGGACCGCCACTTATGATCACTTTAGAATAATTCTCTTTCCTATAGAGCTGGATCGCTTTCCTTACCCTTGAAATCATGCACTCGCTAGGACGACCATCCGGCTTTGGCGCACAGCCAAGCACAATAAGGACGTTCTTGAAAGAGCTCATCTTATCCTAGACAATAGACCCGCGACTGTCTTTTCGCCCATCCCAATAAGCGGAGTAAGAACAGGAACAGAAACACCAGAATATCTTTCCGGCTCAAAATCTTCTAGCAGACTGCCGACAATAACCGCCTTGCAACGGTTTTTATCTACAACAGCATTCATCTCGGAAATATCTTTTATCCTGGTCAAAGAAAGTGCGATACCATAAGAGTATTTCTTCAAAAGAGAGATGTCAAAATCTATGAAAGAAACAGGGTAAACAGAACAGCCGCGCTTCATCATAAGCCAAGCAGCCGCCAAATCCTGCTCTTTTTCAATAAGACAGGCAACAACACCGCTGACACCTACAGGGAGACCGCCAAAACATGCAACTTTCTCGTGGAATATGTATGCCCTGTCCTGGATATCAACTCCTATATCCAAATCTGACTTTGTCAGATCAACTTTCCAGCCGAATCTTTCATTCACAGCATCGCCAAGAAACACGTCCAGCTCATGGGATGATTTGGGAAAATCCTTGTTCGTGCGCTTTGATGAGATCCTGAATGTCTTTATGCCTTTCATACCAGAAACAGAATCTATGACCGTTGTCTTGATCGCATCAATATCATTATCACAAGAGACCGCCGGACTTATAGATACAATACCAAAAACATCCTTTAAGACAGACAATGCTTTCGCATCCTTTGTCAGGACAAATATCCTGCCCCTGATACGCTTCACTTCACCAGATATCTTGTTCTGCCTGATGCAGACGTTCAGGTTATGCACAAGGCTCTTCTCAAAGATGTCCCTATTCTTGCCTTTAAGCGCTATCTCAGAATAACGGCAGATTATACAGTCCATACTGAAAATAAAAAGAGAAGAAATTATAAATGTTTAGATTGAACCGTACGGATGTGATCATCTCAATTTTATCATCTCTTGAGAGTTGAACACCTTAACTGAGTCCTGCTCTTTCATCTTCTTGTCATTTGACCATATTCCGCAAGCCATCTTCATTGCAAGGGCAAAATAAGCTATATCTTTCTCATCCGGAGAAATGGCTCTCGCCCGCCCCATAAATCCATCATATTCTTCTTTTGGGACCACAGTTATAACTTCCCTCAACTGATGCATAATTTGGATAAACTCTTCCTTTGTCCTATGAGTTTTCTTTAATATTGCTTCTTCATACTTCCAAAACTCTTCAATAATAAACTCTGCAGTGTATAGCTTCAGGTCTTCCTCAAATATCCGCTCGGCGGTGAGACTGTCCTTGATGAGCGCAGAGAATAATATGTTTGCGTCTATTACGAGCATCATAATTACGCCTTGTGCCTTTTCATCGCCCTTGCACTCACTTCCTTCCCAAATTTCAATGCGTCCTCTTCTGTAAACTCGCTGTCTTTCGTGAATGCCCTGAACTTCTCCATCATCAGCACTCTGTGCTTTATCGCTTCCCTGGCAACGGCACTCCAATTTATATCCGGAAAACTGTCCATATCCCTCTTTAACTCGTCTGGAACAGATAATGTTATACTTACCATGTGAATCACCTTTATGTATATTACGTTTATTATGTTTAATACGTTTGTATATTTAAATGTTTCTATCTATAGAACGAAATATGCCTAGAAATATCAACCAAAAGATGTCAGTTTTCCTTTTCCTTGTAGTTCTTTATTGCCTTACGCAGAGCGTCTATTCCTAAAAGGGAGCAGTGAATCTTCACAGGCGGCAAGTCTTCCAGGAAATCTATGATGTCCTGCTTTGTCAGGGCTTTGGCTTCTTCAAGTGTCTTTCCCTTTACAATCTCACAGACCGCATCTGACGAAGCTATCGCCGCACAGCAGCCGAATGTCTTGAACTTCGCATCCACTATCTTCCCGTCCTTCACCTTGATCTGGACGTTCATCACATCGCCGCACGATGGATTTCCGACCTCACCAAAAGCGTTCGCGCCTTTCAAGTCTCCTGCGTGCTTAGGATTCCTGAAATGATCCATAACTTTCTTAGAGTACATTCTTCAACACCCTGTTAAGAGGACTTATCTTCCTCAGTTTTTCAACATATTTCTTGAGCATCTTGATAGTATACTCGACCTCTTCTTTTGTCGAGAACCTGCTAAGCGTCATCCTGAGCGTGCCATTGGCGAGCTCTTTTGAAAGACCCATGGCAAGAAGGACGTGGCTAGGCTCAAGAGAATGAGACGCACAGGCACTGCCATTAGACGTGCATATGCCTTCTATGTCAAGATAGCTTCCAAGACCCTCACCTTCAACATTCGCGAACGAGATGCTCACATTATTGCAGAGACGCTCATCGCCGCGGGGCCCGTTCAGCTTTACGTTAGGAATCTCTTTCTCTATGCCTTCTATCAGCATATCCCGAAGTTTCGCTATCTTCTTGATGTCAGAATCCGATGACAAAGACACTGCCTTGGCAAAACCGACAATCCCTGGAACATTCTCTGTCCCCGCGCGGAGCTTGAACTCGTGACCGCCGCCATCCGCAAGCTTTCTTATCTGCGTGCCTTTCTTTATGAAAAGCGCCCCGACCCCTTTTGGACCGTGTATCTTGTGACCCGACAGTGAGACCAGGTCAACATTCATTTTCCTTACATCGATCGGCACTTTTGTGAAGCTCTGGACGGCATCTATGTGAAAAAGGACATTCTTCTCCTTGCAGATCGCACCGATCTCATCGATACGCTGTATAGTGCCTATCTCATTATTGGCGTGTATAATCGTTACAAGTATGGTCTTATCTGTTATGGACCTCCTCAACTGCCCCACATCGACAAAACCTTCTTTGTCGACGTCAAGATAGGTGACAGAAAAACCGTCATTCTCCAGCTCCTTACAGCTGTTCTCTACAGCGGGGTGCTCTATCTTTGTCGTTATTATGTGATTGCCTTTAGCCTTGTTAGCATAAGCTACACCTTTTATCGCAAGATTATCAGACTCTGTCCCGCCGGACGTGAATATTATCTCATCAAATTTCGCGTTGATCTTATTTGCTATGGTCTCACGTGATTCATCTAGCGCACGTTTAGCTTCCTGTCCTACCTGATGCACGCTTGACGCGTTGCCGTAAGTATCTGAAAAGAACGGAAGCATGGCTTTCACTACCTTATCATCGACTCTTGTCGTCGCACCATTGTCAAAATACACTTTCATCTTTGCACCTCAACAAATATCAATAACATATATCACATGATTTGATATCCGGGTTCTGTTTCCTGTGGATATCGCAAAGCATCTTCTTTTCCCTCATGAACCTGCAGAGACGGTTTATCTCTTTCATCGCTACTGCGGGTGACCTGTCAGACAATATCAGTTCTGCAGACCGCTCGATCTCTGACCTAAAAACAGGAGTCTTGAATGCATCATCACAACATGCTGCACGCTTGTCTTTGGCATAATGAGATAATGTCGCTTCTGTCAACCCCAAAATCTTGGCTATCTCTTTCTGCTTGAGATCCTTTTTCTTTAGCTCAGCAACCAAGAGTTTCCTAAGTACCGGAACGACGTACCAAATCTCAATCTCCTGCGGAAGCTCCATTTTTGCGGTAAAAAACCATAATTAACTATAGTTAATTAACAATCGTTAAGTGATATATAAACTTTTCTGGTATTCTTGTTGTTTTTGACTATAAAAAACACGAACACGAAACAACCACCCCAATAATAGAAACATTTAAATAATAAATTGCTATTCTGCAGTAATAACAGAGGGGGCAGTAATGGAAAGAACAAACTCACTTCCTAATCATACAATCAAACACATAATAATACTTCTAGCCGCAATCCTACTCATTTCTGGCTCAGTAACTGCCCTCAAAGAGAATTTTGAGGCATATGCAGGACAGACAGACATCAGCATGTGCGCATGTGATCTCCTGATAGACAAGATAAATGTACAGAACACAGGAGAGATAACAAGCACATTCATGCTTGAAGCCACTGGAGACGCGGCCAAATGGGTAAACCTCGCACCACAATCATTCTACCTAGAACAGAACGAGATAAAAGATATCGAAAGGTTCATCAAAGTCCCATGCAGAGCAAGAGGAGAGTATGAGCTGAACACAACGATAAGGACCTTGTTTGAAAATGAAAAGATCCTCTCACAAAAGCTCAATGTCGAAAACTGCCAGAACGTGCAGGTCATACCAAGATTCTCAGGAATACAGGAAGAATGCCCGTGCACGCCTGTCCAATATGATTTTGAAGTCATAAACACAGGAAACCACATCGAAACATACGACATAAGCGTAGAACCATATTCTGATGCTGTGACGCTAAGCACAGACACAATAATCCTAGAACCCGGAGAAAAACAGACCATCTCTGTCTTCATAAGCCTCGAATGCGGAAGCTATGGAGAGAAGACATTCACATTCAATGCCCTCGCAGAAGGTACAAAGATAGTGGGACAGGCAGATTTCACGCTCAACATAAACAAATGCTATGATTACGAACTCGATGTCGGAGAAGAGTTCGGCATCTGCCAAGGAATACCTAATGTAATCCCGTTCAGCATACAGAACAATGCCACAATCGCGAATGTGTATCAAGTTACAGCGACCGGTGCTGGTTGGGCATATCCGGAGAATGACACTATCCAGATAGGAGAGATGGGAAGGGCAGACTCCAACCTCGTACTGATACCTGCAAACGATGATGAAGACAGATACACAATAACATTAGAAGCAATATCTGCCAGAGGAGAAGAGATACGTGCCAAAGAGATAACTGTAGAGACAGAGAAATGCTTCGACTACGAACTCATCGAAACTCCTGATGTCTTCAAGGCTGCAGAATGCAAACCAAAGACACATATCTTCACGCTCAAGAACACCGGCGCAAGAGACACCACATACATATTCGAAATTGAAGGACTCGAATGGATGAGAACATCCGCTTCACCGATAACACTCAAGGCCGGAGAAGAGAGACAAATCAAGATAGAGGGGACAACACCTTGTGACTATGTGGGAGAATACGCAGAGAATGTGTTCGTCACTATACTCGATGTCAACCAGACATATGAAGAGAACAAGATAGTCTCGGTCTATCCAAAAGAAGACGCCTTCATGCCAAAAATAGACATAACCGACATGAATGTCGACGGCAATGGTGGAGAGACACAGTTCACAATAACAAACAACGGCTTTGAAAAAGCAAGATACATCATAACACTGAATGCCAGCGATTGGGTAACAACAAGCGTTGATGATGTGGAACTTCTGCCAGGAGAGAACGAAACCGCTACAATAGTTGCAGTACCTACCAACGAGACAGAACAAGACACATATCTTGCAGAAATGACTTTAAGCGTACCTGGTGAGAATGTAGAATACACTACAGAATTCCTGATAACATACAAAGAGAAGAGCAACGCGCTCTTGTGGATAATCCTGGCAAGCGGAATGATACTTGCTCTGCTTGTGATAACAATAATTGTTCTTGTATTCAAGAAGAAAGGAAAAGAGACAGAACCTAAAGAAGAGAAGACAAAACTCAAAGAGAATATAACCATAGAGAAAAGAGAATACAAAAGATTCGTAAAAGAAGAGAAGAAAACAAGATTCTGGCCAATACTGGTGATTTTGGCGCTTGCACTCATCATCGGAACAGCGACGTATTACTCGATCAACTCTGGAATGTTCACATCAGACAAGAATGAGACCAACGAAACAGAACAACCTCCGATAGAAGAGATAGAAGAAACCCCCAGACCTGAGGAGATCCCTACAGGTGTGTTGACTAATGAAGATATAAGGGAAGCGCTGATAACAATAGACCGGAGCGCGATAGCCGGAGACGGAAACACGCTCAAGATCACAAATGAGACCATACTCAATATCCCGATATCCATAACCAATCCTACAGACAGGAAAGCAAGATTCACAATACACACCCAAGAGAACAGCTGGATAAACTTCGACAAAGACAAAGTATCTGTCATGCCGAACAGCACAGAACTCATAACACTCACAATAACACCAGATATTGAAGCTCTCCAGAAAAATGATTATGCCATAACAATAAACACGACACTGGAAGGCAAGAAGATATATTACGAAGAGACACTTGAACTAATAATAACAAAAGAGAAATCAAGACTTCTCGATTATCTGCCTTGGGCTCTAGGCGGACTTGCAATCGCCGGTGCACTGATACTTCTCATCACAATACTCAGAAGAGAGAGAAAACCAGAAGCGATGAAAGAAATCAAGAAAGAGAAGAGGAAAGAAGAGAGAAAAGAAAGAAAAACCGAGAAGAAAGAAGGAGTAAGGATATTGCCTCTGATGATTTCCATAATTGTGATCATAATAATAGCTTCTATAGGATTTTGGGCTTACAATCTTACCAGAACAGCAGGAACAGAAACAGAAGAGACAGAAAATATTGTCAAAGTAACTCAAGATGTGCCTGCTGAAATCGAGAATGAAGACATCCCTGTAAAAGTGGAAGATACAAAGATAACGGAAGAGACCGCAGAACAACCACTAATAACTCTTGATAGGACAAGCGTTTCCGGCGAAGATGATGAGTTCATAGTCGAACAGACAGAATACATCCTGCCAATAACGGTCACAAACCCGACAGACAGGAAAGCAAGATTCACGGTCAACATGTCAGATGACGGTTGGGTATCTTTTGAAAAGACAAAGATCCTGGTCGAACCCAAATCAGATAAAATAATCAATATGACATTGACTCCTGATCTCGAAGCATTGAAAGAGAACGATTATAGCGTAACCATAAGCACAAGCCTACAGGGAGAGGAGATAGATTATAACGAAGAACTCAATTTTGTCCTCACACAAAAGAAGAAGTTCCCTTATATGTATACAGTATATGCTCTTATAGGACTAATAATGCTTCTTGCAGCATTCACTGCAATAAGAAAGGCAGCAGCAAAGATAAAGAAGATCAGACACGAGAGAAAACAGGTGAAGGGCAGCGTTGAAATAAGAAAGAATATATCTGTTCTCAGAAAAAAGACTGTCCAAAGAGCCAAAAAAACAAGATAAATATATCTTAATTATATCCAATAGTTTTAAAAAGAACTTCCTTATTCTCCAATAGAACGGCCAAATGGGGCTGTAGTATAACTTGGCTAGAATAGTTGGCTCCAGTCAATGGAGCGATGAGGCAAAATGCCGATGATTAAAACGTGTTGGTATGTCAGAACAATCGTTCCTGAGGAAGATACCAACGGATCTGGGAAAACGCGAGGAAGCAGGCGTTTCAGAAATTCAAATCCCAGCAGCCCCATTCTGCTTCCATTTTTCTATATTCTTCGCGTTGTTTGAACCTATAATATCAAAAAAATGAAAACAATTTTTGTTCCTGATGACAACATCAAAACCTAAATGCCCAAACTTATCCTTTTTTGTACAAATAAATGAATTTATTCTCAATTGTGAAAGTAATTCTTTGATATTCTTCGCAAAAACCGAATGAGCAGTACAAATCTTAATCAAGTTATATGTATATTTACCCATTTTTTGATTCGTTATACATCCATCTGTATCAAACAGACCCCTAACAAAAGCACATTTGAAAATATCATTTTTGTATACGTGATTTGGAATTTCTTTTAAATTTTTAGGACTATATTGAATTCCTAAAAATTCATGAAAATAGTCAGTTAATTGTTTCGAATAAAAATAGAGTGTTATGCAATTTTTTTTCTTATTTAACGTGGTTTTAGCTAGAATATTGAAATTATTGAAAATTAATCTTTTTACAAATTCACAATATCTTTTTTCTTTGCGCGCATCGAATGCTATTCGTACACTATATGTGTAATTATGATTCTTTTGTAATGATCCGTCGCCTAACATGATGCCTACTAATTCAGCGAGTTCTTCATTCATTTGTTCTGGTAGTCTTATCTTTTTGATTAAACCCATTTTTTAATAGAAAAAATGCCAGTGATTTGAATTGATATATGTTACGCGAGCATGTCCACTGTCTTATGTGAATTTCCGGAAGATGTTTTGAACAACACCTACCCCCTTATTTCTCGTGGAACACGGATGTCGTGAAAAATGAGTTTTTGTTCGATAAAACCACATATATAATATTATATAATATATATTATAATATATATAATATAATATATTTTTCAATATAGAAGATAAAAGTAGAGTTTTTTTGACACAAAAACAAGTTAAAACAACAATAACAACTCATTAAACACTATTTTTTATTATTAATGCTGTTTCCATACGAAATCAGGGGGTGAGGGTTATCGCTTTTTGATTACCATATTCAAATCGAACAATTAACGTAAAACCTGTCCAACACCTGTAAAAGTTCATTTCAACCACCTTCACTTCACATAAACAGGTGAAATCAAAAATCTTTATATACCCCTTCTTCTTTTGGAAAAACAGCATGACAGAAAAGGGGTTAGATACATTCTTTGAATCTTTCATAAAACGAGAATCCTTATTTCTTGACAAAGGAGTCCTACAATCAGCGTATACACCTGGAGAGATACCACACAGGGATCAACAGATAGAACAGATAGCACACATACTCGCTCCAGCACTACGCATCGAAAGACCATCTAACCTTTTTATATACGGCAAGACAGGAACAGGAAAGACAGTGTGTGTAAAACACACAACAAAAAAACTACAAGACGTAGCAAAACAAAATAACATCAATCTCAATGTAGTCTACATCAATTGCAAACTGAGCAAGATAGCAGACACAGAATACAGACTCATAGCGCAGCTAGTAAGAGAATTCGGCAAAGAGATACCAGCCACCGGACTTCCGACAGGCGAGGTATACAAAGTATTCTACAATGCAATAGATGACAAAAAACGTCTCATACTTCTAATATTAGATGAAGTAGACCAACTGATAAACAAGACCAGCGATGAAATATTGTACAATCTCACAAGGATAAATTCAGAACTCAAAAATGCACAGATATCAATAATA
>Ga0105099_10001627_pt1 | contig 13867 bp, 10 predicted proteins | sample PPLLak3cmMay2015_2_FD_79138 | JGI IMG/M metagenome (GOLD analysis project Ga0105099, IMG submission 79138) | Freshwater sediment microbial communities from Prairie Pothole Lake near Jamestown, North Dakota, USA - PPLs Lake P8 Core (1) Depth... | ecosystem: Environmental > Aquatic > Freshwater >...
GAAAGCCCAGATGAACCAAGTTCACCTGAGTGGCTCCCTGTGGAAGCGAAGTAAAAGTGATCACCACCCAGCTGAATTCACTGCGTATGGCCGTTAACTGCGGTGGATTATTCCAGGTAAAGCTGAGCATCTCACCGGGTAGAAATGATAGCAGGCGACATCCCTCGCTCCCCCGCTGGCCGGATTGATTCTTCGGCATGAAATAGAGTTCATAAGCCCCGTTCACGGCAAGCTCCACCTTACTGTCCGGGGCAAAAAAAGTCCTGGCGCCCTTATCTGTGGTAAAACAATCATATACCTGATCCGCAGCAGCAGCCACAGTCACCTGTTTGCGCAGCATCAAGCCAGTTTCCAGGGCCAATTTGTCCTGAGCAAAAACCCCCGCCTGCCCCAGATTCAGACCAAGCAACCCTAAAATCACCCATGCATATTTCATCATCACCTCCACCAACGGAGCCAGACACAAGAACCCATCTTCTGCTATAATGTCACCATGAGTTCGTCTTATCAAGTGCTGACCCTTAAGCCACACAAAGAGAAGCGCCTTTTGGCTGGTGAATTCTGGATCTACGCCGGTGAAATTGCCAGTCCCCTGGAACTTTATCAGCCTGGAGAGCCCGTCATCCTGTGCAAAAGCGACAGCACAAAACTCGGTGTTGGCTACGTCAACCCACTGTCGACCATCGCCTTCCGTTTGCTTGACCGTGACCCAAGCATCCGCTTCGACGAAACCCTGCTCAAAGAACGAATCACTGTTGCCGAGCGACAACGGCAAGCCATTAACCCGAATGTTTGCTGTTATCGCATGGTCTATTCTGAAGCCGACATGCTTCCCGGCCTGGTCATTGATCGTTACGAGAGCCACTTGGTGGTGCAGATTACCACAGCCGGTATGGAGCGTATGCGGGATACCATTTTCGCCATTCTGGCCGACCGTTACCCCCAGGCCACGCTGATCGAAAAAGCCATTCGGACCCCCCGTTTCAAGGAAGGCCTCGAAGAAGTGAATCGAATTGACAAAGGCGAAGTTGCAGTCATCAGCCTTGATATCAACGGCGTCAGGCTGGACGCTGACCTGCTTGGTGGACAAAAGACTGGCTTTTTCCTGGATCAACGGGACAATTACCGACTTCTTAAGAATATAGCCCGAGGGGCCCAGGTGGTGGATGCTTTCGCATATGCTGGTGCCTGGGGCCTGCATGCATTACATTATGGCGCTTCCCAAGTTGAGTTTATTGAGATTTCCAGTGACAGCTGTGAATTAATCGAGAAAAACCTTGTTTTAAACGCTATCGCCCCGGATCTCCATCAAATCAGTTGCATTGACGCCTTCAAAAGACTCAAGGAGCTCAGCCTGAATCGAGGCCAAAAGGACATTGTCATCCTTGATCCTCCCGCCTTCGTCAAGTCCAAACACAAGATCCGGGAAGCGGTAAGGGGCTACAAAGAGATCAACCTGCGCGCCCTGCATATGCTGAAACCAGGAGGCTATCTGATCAGCTGCTCTTGTTCACATTTTCTCGATCGGCCAACATTCCTGGACACCATCACCACTGCCGCACAAGATGCCCGGCGAAGGGTCAAACTCATTGAGTACAGAGGGCAACCTTACGATCACGCCATTCTACTGCCTATGGAACACGGGGACTATCTCAAATGCGCTTTGTTTTATGTTTACTAAATAAGTCTTATGCCTAACATCCCACAGTTAAGCGGTTATCAGATCAGAAAGGAGATCGGCAGCGGTGGCATGGCCACTGTTTTTTTGGCCCAGGAAGAACGCAGCGGAAAATCTGTGGCCATTAAATGGTATGTGCCCACCCTCTTTGGCGACAATCGGGGTAATCGCCGCTTTCTTAAAGAAACACGACTGATGAAGCGCCTGAATCATCCCGGGATAGTTACCGTTTACGATGCCGGCATGCAAGATGAATACGGATATCTGGTCATGGAGTACCTACCCAAAAATCTGGCCGAAGTGATTAGTCGAAATGATGGCATGAAGGTTCAAAAAGCGATCAATCTGGTTATCCAGATTGCCGATGCCCTTTTTTATCTGCATAAAAATGATATCGTCCACCGTGACATCAAGCCAGGTAACATATTATTACGTCAGGATGGAAGCCCGGCCCTGGCGGATTTTGGAATTGCCAAACCCCTGGACAGTGAAACGCAACTCACCAAAACGGGGATATCAGTGGGAACACCGCTCTATATGAGTCCTGAACAGTGTCAGGCCAAGAGAATCACTTGCCGCAGCGACCTCTATTCCCTGGGTATCGTTCTTTACGAGATGCTGACTGGTGCCCCCCCTTATACGGGCCGGGACCCACGGGCCATCATGGTCAGGCACATCAATGACCCTCTGCCTAAGTTGCCATTTCGGTTACGATCCTGCCAGCCATTGTGTGATGCCCTGCTGGCCAAAAAGCCTGCAAATCGCCCCGGCAGCATGTCGGCCTTGCAAAAGTTTGCTGCAGCAGCCCTTGGACAGGAGCCACTGCCCGCCACACAAAAAAGTAAGACTATTCATAAAACGACACAGGTTTTGAAAAAAGTACCTAAAAAACAAAAAAAGAGCGGCGGGACCATCAAATCCTGGCTGTGGGCATTACTGCTGCTGGTCCTGGCCATATGGCTCGCCCACCTGCTCGGTCTTATCCACCTGCCACTCAGGCCTGGTTTTGAATAATTCATTTTTTCTGCCCTAAAATTTCAAGTCGGTTCCGATTGCGAAACCCATTTTTTCCTATCTGCCAAAAAAATAAGATTCCAGCTGAATTCAACAGTTAGGATTTTTTCAAATCCACGGTATGATCAGCAAAAAGCTCTGTATCGGTAAACGGGTAAACGCTGTAAGCAATAAACAGGATTTTAGGCCTTTGATAATCTGGTATTCACCACTGGAAAATTTGACCAGAAATGAGAACTGGCCCCCAGTTGTCTGTGCCTGGGATTCTCCGTTTACAATAAACATGCTACACAAATTATCAGACTCGCTAAAGAAGCGGTCATTTCGAAAGCGAATTTCAAGAAGCGAACCACAAAAAAGTAATGATCACAAATATTTACAATCCTCTAATATTTTTTAGACTATTTCCTTTTTTTAAGGGGCGGCTCGAGAATTGGAGTGAGGCGAAAGAAACTTTTATCCTGAGTTTCTATGGAGTGTTGACCGTGCCAAACCCTGACTACAATGTGGTATCTGCCATATCCAGCCATCCTCATCGCATTATCCCCAGCCATCTTGCCTGTGTGCTCCCCGGCTTTCCATAAATAGGAACCCTGTTTGTAATTCAACTTTTCGGCAATACGTCCACGGAACTCCAGTTGATTAGCATCATTATATTTCCACAAGAGGATATACACGGTTCCCGAAACCCCGCTTACGGTACTCCAGGCTATTGTTTGATTGGTTCCAATGCGCCAGGTTACTCCGTTCTGTGGAGACAAAAGGCTGATCGTCGGCGGTGCCGCTGCTAGTCCAATTCCCAGAATAAAGATCAAAATAATAATCAATGTGCTCTTGTTCATCTCTTCCTCCTTGTCATCAATAGTCGCATCTCCTTTTCAGCATAAATCATGCCAAGGCATGGTTTTAACCAACAAGCCTGATCAGCCGGTTCATCCCCTCTCCGGCTACTACCCAAGGTTCCCTTTTTTACATCGGCAATGTCTCGCAATAGGACAATCCGGTCACATAGAAAAGGACGTGGGGTCGGCGCTGCGGTGTGCCAAGCAAGCTGGCATGATTCAAGGGGTTAAAGTCCTCCGAGGATAAGCTGGTGCAGCGTTTTATTACGCAGTCACCAAGATAAATGATTCAGCAATCGTTGTCATGTAAGTGGTATTGTGGACATGGTTTCTCGATCAAAATGAAAATTCGGTATATTGTCAGATCAGAAGGAGCGAAAATCTGATATTTGATCTTGTTATAGAATTCACTATGATCAATGGTAAATGGAAAGCCATGACACCACAAATCAGAAAATCATGGCGATGACAAGAGATGATGGATGTGAAATGGAGGCCAGATGAAAAGCCTGGAAGAGAAATTTGTCTTGGTGACAGTTGCCTCCCATGGAATTGACGAAGCGATTAGTGGATAACAGAAAACGGTCGGGTTACGTCGAAAATACTCTTGTTTGGTTTGACCTTTTTTAGCGTTGAATTCTTGACATTCCGATTATCGCGCCGTACCATCAGCCCATGGCAATTTTATGATCAATATGGTGAGTTTCTTCCTTGGTTGCCTAGCTCTTTTCTTTGATCCAGACGCTGGGCAACAAGAGTATCACCCGCCCGTAAGTATTCCAACCCTTCTTCATGGGTTTTTACTCTGACTTAATGCCACCATCGATTTCGATATGTTTTTAAGCAAGCACTACTTTGCAGGCTATCGATTTATCACTCTTTGCAGTTCGTAATTAAGGTTATTCCCGAATTCTGTGGTCGGGCCTATCTTTGGTGCTCAAGGGCCAGTGCCAGGTTTTTCTTGGCCTCTTCATGGCCATGATCTGCTGCGAGCTGCAACCAGTGGATGGCCAGATCGAGATTTTTTTTTGCCCCGTCTCCAGTCAGATATCGGTAACCTAACGCAGCCTGTAATTCAATGTTGCCCTGTTCGGCAGACAGAGTGTACCATTTGATGGTCTGCTCATCGTTTTGAGGGACTCCTTCACCCATAGCATAGAGATTGCCGAGCAGGTGTTGGGCGTGCATCTGACCCGCATCGGCTGCCTTGGTTGCCCATTTGACAACTTCCGTCAAATCACGGGGGACGCCATCACCTTGGTAAATCAGCATGGCGAGTTGGGCCATGGCCATAGTGTGGCCGGACTGAGCGGCGCACCTCAACCAATAATGGGCTTCCTGTGGATCCCGAGTTGCCAGCTTTCCTACAATCAGGAGCTCACCCAGCACGGCTTGATACTCAACCACCCCATGGTTGGCCCAGTTGCGGATTGAGCTCTCGTTGACCAATTCTTTGGGGTCAATGGCGAAGCCCTCAACCAAGCATGGACAAGGGGCGCCCAGGTCTGCCTTGGCCGGCTTTTTCCTCTTTTTGATCTTGACTCCCTGCCCCTTGCGAATGATGATGTTATCATCATTCTGCCCCATAATGGGGATGGAAATGAATGTCAACAAGGTGCTACTCAGGATCAAGAGGGAAAACAGTCTGCGGCCTAAAGAAAAAGACCGATAATAGTCGGTTATATTGAGTTCCTTCATGAGGAGATTATATCAGCTTTTTTTTGGTGTAAACAAGTCCTTAATGCATTCTGTCACTGACCCACATTTCTCTAAAACCTGCAAAATTACCCATTGAGATTAAGGGAAAAGCCAAAGGTAAGAAAGCGACTGCATAATCGCGTCTGGGTAAGGCCTCTCTGCACTATACGACATATCCCTAGATACTTTTCTCCTTAACGACCCACACCTCAGGGCCCCAAAAAACCGAGAGATCGCTGTAAATCAGAATAACGATTTATTTATATTTTAGGGCAAATGTCTCAATCAGATCATTCACGGCCTGGGTTACCAGACATTCTCCAACAGCAACCGATTGCTCCAGCAAGGGCAGGCGGGCCTTAACATCTGTATCCGCAAAAAAAAACTCGCGAACTGAATCCTCCAGCAGTGAACGAAACCACTCAACCGCCTGATGCCGCCGCCGCTCGGCAAAGACCCCATTCTGATGGGTCAGCTGGAGAAACCGCTCGATCATAAGCCATAATTCCCAAACGCCGTATCCAGTCAGGGCCGAACACAGATGCGCTTTCGTCTTCCAGCCCGGGCTGGGCGAATTGACCAGCGACAAAGCCAGATTGTATTCGCTTTGACTTCTTTCGGCCCGGAGACGGTTTTCCCCTTCCGCCTTATTCACGACAACGGCATCGGCAATCTCCATCACCCCTTTCTTGATTCCCTGCAGCTCATCACCTCCACCTGCAATCATCACCAGCATAAAAAAGTCCACCATGGAACGCACAGTCACTTCGTTTTGACCAACACCCACTGTCTCAACAAGAATTACATCGTATCCGGCAGCCTCACAGAGCAAAATGGTCTCCCGACTCTTGCGAGCCACGCCACCCAAAGTTCCCCCAGAAGGTGAGGGACGAATGAAGCATGCCGGATTGCGGGCCAGCATTTCCATGCGCGTTTTGTCACCCAGAATACTCCCCCTGGTCAGGGTACTGCTGGGGTCCACAGCCAAGACCGCTAAATGATGTCCCCTTTGGGTCAGCTGATTGCCCAGAGTTTCAATCAAACTGCTCTTGCCCGCCCCCGGCAAACCCGAGATGCCAATACGCACCGAGCCCCCGCTGTGGGGCAACAGTCTGGACAAAACAGACCGAGCCAGATCTCTATGCTGCTCCGCATGGCTTTCAATAAGGGTAATGGCCCGGGCCAGAACCGTGCGATCCCCGGATCTGACCCCATTGACATACTCATCCGCAGTCAAAGATTTTCTGGCTTTGGCCTTACGGGACGCAACCGGTACATGTGCAGAGACGTCTACCCCTTTTCTGACCCTGACGGCAAATGCCGGATCAGAACCCTTTGGTGCCCAGTCAGGAAGTTCATCATCAGAATCCAAAGAATGAACTTGCTTTTTGTTTTGCCTTTCTGTCATACTGGTATTATAGCAGATGAGCCATCGGACGCATTACTTTGGAGGAGAGATCTGATGATCATAGAAACTGATATTGTCGAAAACGAGTTGAAAAATACCCCTCCCATGATCCAGGACAAAACCCGGGTTGTGCTGCGCAGCGTTTTCAGCGAAGCTTTTGACCTAAAAGAGGCGGAAGCCATATTGATGATTGTGGACCAAGTGGTCAAAAAAGCAGCCAAAAAAATCGACACCAAAGAGTTCAAAAAAAATTAACAACCCTTATGCTATTTGACCGCAATGGCTGAAATTTCGATTTTGGCCTCCCGGGCCAACTTGCTGACCTGAACCGTGGCCCGAGTAGGTGGTGTGGCCGTGAAGAAGCGACTGAAAACAGCATTAAATTCTGCAAACTCAGCAAAATCAGAGATATACACGGTGGTGCTGACCACATCTTCCAGTGCAAAACCCGCCTTTTTCAATAAAAGTTCCATATTTTTCATAATGCGTTCACTTTGCTGGGACATGCTGCCGTTTTCAAACGCTCCCGATTCAGGGTTGACCGCCAGCTGTCCCGACAGGTAGAGTGTCCCATTCACCAGAATGGCCGGACTGAAAGGCATTTTCCCCGGCTTTTCCCCCAGATAAAAAACCGTTTTTTCGGCAGTTGTGGCCCACGTGGACAATCCAGCCAAAAGCAACATGACTGTAACAAAAAGCAATTTTTTCATAACGCACCTCCTGAGATCATCGGTATTCTTTCTCATTATAAGGGAATTGCTGTTTGTAGGCACTTTAAATTTTTCTGCTTTACTGCAATCTACTACTGGTTGTAAAGAGTGGGTCTTGGCTTTACATCCACCCCAAAACCAAAATATCGGTTGTAAAGGGGAAAAGATTTAAAAAAAAATCAGAAAAGTTGACGCCTTTGGTTTTTTATTTAACTTTCATAAAGAATTCAGCTCCGAAAAATGCATTTTCTCAACATGTTTTGAATGATTTGCTCGAAAAAATTTGCACAGGAGTTTATCAATGCCAAAGTCATCAATGACCGCCTTTCAAAGAATGTTGGTTTTATTCCTTTTCATTCTCTACGGATCATGTTTATTTGGCCAGGAGGATCCCGAACTTGACAAGTGGATGAATATGGATCTGGAGGAACTGGGTAAAGTGCGCTTACTCTCCATTTCTGTGGGCAAGAAAAATCTGTCGGTACGTGAATCTCCAGGAATTTTGTCACTTATCACCGCAGCAGAAATAGAAAATTCAGGGGCTCGCGACTTGATGGACTTGTTGCGCATGGTTCCTGGGTTTGATTTCGGGATAGATGTGGAAAGTGCCATCGGTATGGGTATCAGGGGGAACTGGGCCCATGAAGGTAAAGTGATGATTTTGCTGGATGGTCAGGAAATGAATGAACTTCTCTATGCCACCTTCCCTTTTGGGTCCCATATCCCCGTAGAACAGATAGACCGGATTGAAATCATCCGCGGGCCCGGCTCATCACTTTATGGTGGATTTGCCGAGCTCGCCGTCATCAACATTGTGACTAAAAACAACCCGGGAGGGGATAAACTGGCCATCTCTATGGGATATGGGCAAATGTCCCGAATTTATGCCCGCCGCAATATCAACCTGATGCTGGACCAATCAGTGGGGCAAATACAATTCAACCTTGGAGTGGGTGTTGACCAAGCCAACAGAAGCCAACAAGACTACACCGACATTTATGGCAGCACATATGACATGAAAGATAATTCAGGCGTCAATTCCTTGTTTTTAAACCTGGGAATGGCGTACAAAAAATTCAGCAGCCGATTTGTTGTGGACCGTTACGATTATCAGCAACGGGACACCTTTGATGCCATCTACGAATTGCCGATAAAATATTGCTTTTATTCTTATTATCTTGAAAGCAAATATGAGCTTCCCGTCTGGAAAAACTTAAAATTGGTGCCAAAAATAAATTACTCTTCACAAAATCCCTGGAATTCCACCGATGAAAATGCCGTTGCTCAGGACAATTACTACAAAGTACGGGTGGAACGGTTGAAGTTTTCTGTCAACCTTTCCGGAGATATCAGTAAGAGTGTTTTTTTGAACAGCAGCATCATCCAATATACAGATTGGGGCTCAGTGCTGGGGGACACCTCCGAGGATCTGTATTTTAATGGTGAAAGAAAAATTCAGTATTCGGGGCTCGCCTTTTTTATGCAGTCATTCATAAAAACCCCCTGGCTGATATTTTCCGCCGGGCTGCGCTATGACCACCACAACTTGTATGGGGATTCTCTGGTGCCCTGGATCGGAATAAACAAGGTGTATGACAAATTTTATGCAAAATTCCTTTTTGGACAAACTTTTCGCGTCCCCAACATTGCCAACATCAACCTGGGTCGCGACATAAAATCTGAAAAATCCAACGAATTTGATCTGGAACTGGGCTACCAGATAAAACCCAACATGATTATAAGTATGAATTTCTTCAGTACTGGCATTAAAAACACCATTGTCTACAACGTAGATCCGGAAACAGACGAGGAGTTCTATGAAAACTTCGGCCAGACCGGCACCTGGGGTTTTGAACTCGAATATCTTCTGAAAGGAGGATGGGGATACTTTAATACCAATTATTCTTTCTACCGGACCAAGGAAAATAAACTCGATGTTTTTATCGTACCGACTGATCTGAAGGTTTTTCTCGGCTTTCCAGCCCACAAATTTACCCTGAATGCCAATATATTGCTCACAAAGGATTTGAGCGCCAACCCATCACTGATTTATTATTCAAAACGGTATGGATACGATGCCGTTGATGAGGAGGAAAATCCGATTTTAACAGAGTTTGAACCAGTCATTCTGGCCAATCTTTTTCTTAATTATAAAAACATAGTTAAGAATTTGGATGCGGGTTTGGGAGTTTATGATCTTTTTGACAAGAATTTTCATTTCATTCAACCTTACAATGGCGGTCATGCCCCTTTTCCGGGAACTTCCCGGGAAATTGTATTCCGACTCCGCTACAGGATTGAATAGATGGGGATACTGAGGAAAAACCCATGAAAAAAATAATCACACTGGCACTGATGCTTCTTTCATTTGCCTCAATGGCATTTACCATGGAACCTTGCCCTGATAAGATGCAGGCTGTCCTGGCAGCCAAAATTATTCCCTTTATCAAAGGGTATGATACAGCTGGTGCTGCCTTTGAGATAACGCTGGGTATATTGGGCAACCATGAAATTACTTCGTTTTTCCAATTGGCCGCCCAAAAACTCCCCTATAAAATCAACATTGTCAATATCAACGAAAAAGACCTTCAAATGGCTGATATCAAAGTGGTGTATATCCCTTCTGGCACCAGCCTGGCAACAATTGACGCCATCAATACCTTGGCTAAAAAAGGGAAAATATTGACCATATGTGGTGACCCCACAGCCACTTTGGACCACAACATGACCCTTTCCTTTTACGTTCAAAACGACAAACCCAAGGTTTTGGTCAATATGAAGTCGGCAAAAGAAGAAGGGATAGTTTTTTCATCTAAATTGTTGGGACTCGCCGACACCCGGAATATGGAATAATTACAAGTAAAAAAGGAGGGCCTGATAAGCCCTCCCACTTACCTATAAATGAATTAAACTCAGGCTTCGAAACGCTTGATGATCTCTTCTATCACCTGCAGGGCAGCTTCGGGAATACGGGTGCCGGGACCGAAAATAAAAGCGGCCCCCTGCTGATAGAGGAAATTATAATCCTGAGCCGGAATAACCCCGCCACAAATGACGATTATGTCTTCACGTCCCAGCCGTTTCAATTCAGCAATCAGTTGTGGCAGCAGTGTTTTGTGCCCGGCGGCCAGAGAACTCATACCCACCACATGGACATCGTTCTCCACTGCCTGGGCAGCCGTTTCTTGTGGAGTCTGAAAGAGGGGCCCCACATCCACGTCAAAACCAAGATCAGCATAAGCAGTAGCCACCACTTTGGCTCCACGATCATGACCATCCTGACCCATTTTGGCCACCATAATTCGCGGGCGGCGACCCTCTTTTTCAGCAAAGTGGTCTGCCAATGAACGTACCTTATCGACAATCTCATGTTCTGACATCTGATATTCCTTGATATAAACACCTGATATGGTTTGGTTGTTGGCCTGATACCGACCGCAAACCGTTTCGATGGCATCAGAAATCTCACCCAAGGTCGCACGGACTCGGGCGGCCTGAACCGCCAGCCCCAGCAGGTTCTCTTCACCACCGCTCACTGCTTTGGTAATGGCTTGCAGTGACTGTTTGACTTTAGATTCATCCCGCTGATGCTTAATTCTGTTGAGCCGTTCAATTTGAGATAAACGCACACTGGTATTGTCCACTTCCAGAATTTCGATGGGATCTTCCTTGTCGAGGCGATAGCGGTTGACACCGACAATTGTCTCCTGTGCGCTGTCGATACGGGCCTGACGTCGGGCAGCCGCCTCTTCGATGCGCATCTTGGGAATACCGGCTTCAATGGCCTTGGTCATACCCCCCAGGGATTCCACTTCCAGAATATGGGCCCAACCCTTCTTGAGTAATTCTGCCGTCAAATATTCAAGGTAGTATGATCCGCCCCAGGGGTCAACCACTTTGGTAATTGAGGTTTCGTCCTGGAGAAAGAGTTGCGTATTGCGGGCAATACGGGCTGAAAAATCGGTGGGAAGAGCGATGGCTTCATCAAGCGAGTTGGTATGCAGCGATTGGGTATGGCCAAGGGCAGCTGCCATGGCTTCGATGCAGGTACGTGCGACATTGTTGAAGGGATCCTGCTCAGTCAGACTCCATCCGGAAGTCTGAGAATGGGTGCGCAGAGCCATTGATTTGGCACTTTTGGGATTGAATTGCTTGATCAGCTTGGCCCAGATAAGCCTGGCGGCCCGCATTTTGGCCACCTCCATGAAATGGTTCATCCCCTGGGCCCAGAAAAATGACAGCCTGGGGGCAAATTGATCAATGGACAAACCGGTCGCTATGCCGGTGCGGACATATTCAAGACCATCAGCCAAAGTGTAGGCCATCTCGAGGTCTGCCGTGGCCCCAGCCTCCTGCATGTGATAGCCAGAGATGCTGATGCTGTTGAACTTGGGCATCTTCTCGGCGGTAAAGCGGAAAATGTCGGCAATAATGCGCATCGAGGTCTTGGGCGGATAGATATAGGTGTTTCGCACCATATATTCTTTCAATATGTCATTCTGGATAGTCCCTGCCAGCAGTTCCGGCTTGACACCTTGCTCTTCGGCCGCCACAATATAAAAGGCCATCACCGGAAGAACGGCACCGTTCATGGTCATTGAAACCGACATCTTGTCCAGGGGAATTCCATCGAAGAGAATCTTCATGTCTTCGACCGAATCAATGGCCACACCCGCCTTGCCCACATCACCAAAGACCCTGGGGTGATCTGAGTCATATCCCCGGTGGGTGGCCAGATCAAAAGCTACCGAAAGCCCCTTTTGGCCTGCTGCCAGGTTGCGACGGTAAAAGGCATTGCTTTCCTCAGCAGTGGAAAAGCCTGCATACTGACGAACAGTCCAGGGTTGCTGCACATACATCGTGGCGTAGGGACCGCGCAAAAATGGCTCAATACCGGAAAGATAGCCAACATGAGAAGTCTCTTTGATCTGCATCTGGGTAAAGAGCGGGGCGACTGCAATCTGCTCCATAGTCATCCATTCAGGGTTGATACCTTTTTGCAAACACTCTGCCTTCATATTTTCAAGCCAGACCTGATAATTTGTGTTCAGGTCTTGCTTTGGAGTCTCCACTTTGGAAAAATCAGGACGTTTCATTCCTTCACCTCGCTTTTATCAAAAAGGTCATTGAGGATTTTCAGAGCATCACAGCCCATGTAGATGAATTCATCGACCCCTTGCTGCCGATACGATTCCACCTGATCTTTGGGGTATCCCGCCAGAACCAGACTCAAACCCGGCGGTGCGGCCTTCAGGGGGTGCGCCAATGCGGGGACCCATTGCGGATAACGTTCATCAAGGGAACAAAGGACTGCAATATTCGGTTTTTTTTCTCTCACCAAAGCCAAAGCGTCCTCAACACTGGCCAATGGTTCTGGGTAAATGACGTCGAATCCCGCCACTTCCATAAAGGCCTTGCTGAATTCAGCACGGGCCTTGTGTTCCGGCACAGGGCCCATCGTCAGCAGCACTACCCGAAGCGGCGGTGTACGGGTTGCGCTGCGATCCCGTAAACTCTCAAATGGTTCAGCCAGTGACTCAAAGTTTAGCGGAGTCACTGACAAAGAGTCTGTAACGAGACCGCCGGAATGCAGGCTGAAAAGAGATGCCCCATCCAGATAGCCCTTGGCTAGTAATTGGACCACATCGCCATTGTTTTCCTGCATTATTTTCGCAATGCATTCCCTGGCCTGACTGTTCTGATCGGGTTCTTCAGCACGGCGCCGTTTAATTTCCAAGCGTCTGGCACGGACAAGATCAGATTCTCCTTCGGCTTGACCGGGGGTTTTTTCTTTGTTGTTGGCATAAGAATTGACCCCCACCAGAACCTGCTTTCTCTTTGATAAGTCCCTGGCTCTTGCCAAGCGAGTTTGAGAAATCCGCTCCTGAATATGTCCAGCCTTTAGCTCTTGTAAAAATCCACCTGCTTTGTCCATTTCTACAAAAAGTGTCCAGGCCCTGTCGATAAGTTGTTGTGTCAGCCACTCCACATAGTAAGAACCACCCGCTGGATCGATCACCCGATCCAGATGACTTTCATCTCTGAGAATAATCTGGACATTGCGGCTGATACGGCGGGAGAATTCATCATCAAGACCACAGGGTCTACTAAAAGGGGTTACCGTCAAGGCATCCACTCCACCGACAATGGCGGAAAAGGCCTCGGTCGTGCCCCGCAGTAAATTGACATGACGATCGTAACGTGTCCATTCATAGCCTGATGTCTGAGCCCGGACCCACAATCTGCCGGATTGTGGATCCGCTCCGTAAGCAGAGATAATACGTGCCCAAAGAGCCCGCATAGCCCTGAACTTGGCTATTTCCATGAAAAAGAAGGAGCCAATGCCTGAAGTGAAGGCCATCCCCGCAGCAAGCTGCTCAACTGATAAGCCTCTGGCAAGCAATTCATCGATGTAAAGCGTGCCCATTGATAGCATAGCCGCCAATTCGGTGGCCACATCGGCGCCAGCCTCCCGAAGCAGAAGGCCGTTAATCCCCACCGTACGCAGGCCTGGACA
>Ga0105099_10001628_pt1 | contig 13866 bp, 11 predicted proteins | sample PPLLak3cmMay2015_2_FD_79138 | JGI IMG/M metagenome (GOLD analysis project Ga0105099, IMG submission 79138) | Freshwater sediment microbial communities from Prairie Pothole Lake near Jamestown, North Dakota, USA - PPLs Lake P8 Core (1) Depth... | ecosystem: Environmental > Aquatic > Freshwater >...
AGGATTTTGTTTGCATGGTGTTTCATTAAATATTTCGTTAAATATTTTAAATCCATATTTGAAGAATGGATTAAACTCATAATCTTTTTCACCTATTCCAACTCCGTCAATAAAAATCATAAGAACAGGATTCACTTTTGCACCTGCGGTTTCGATTCAACTAAGATTGTAACCGGACCATCATTAATAATTTTCACTTTCATCATTGCACCAAATAGCCCCGTCTTTATTTTCTCTTCACCAAGATTTGATTTCATTCTGCTTATAAATTTTTCATAAATGGGAATCGCAATTTCAGGTTTTGCAGCTTCTATAAAACTTGGTCGATTACCTTTTTGAGCATCACCATAAAGTGTAAATTGTGAAATAATAAGAACCTCTCCGTTAATATCTTTTAAAGATAAATTCATCTTTTCATTCTCATCTTCGAAGATTCTTAACTCAGAACATTTATCTGCGACAAAGTTCACACAATTTGCGTCATCATCAGATTTTATTCCAAGTAGAATTACAATCCCTTTTCCGATTTCTGCTTTATACTTTTCTTTATCGATATAAACGCCAGCCTCTGAAACTCTCTGAACAAGTGCTCTCATTTCAGTTCTCCGCAAATAATTCTCTCAATCCCTGAATAATCCTTGGTTATTTTAATGTTTGTAAAATTGTTCTGCTCAAAATATTTTTGAACTTGTGCAGATTGATCAATACCTAACTCAAAATAGATTTTTCCAGGCTTATTTAGTAATTGATCTGACACTGCAAGTATATGTTTATAAAAAGATATTCCATTTGAATTATCGGTCAAAGCTATTTTGGGTTCGTGATTTTTTAACTCAGGTTCCAGAGATTCATAGTCATTTTCAGAAACATAAGGTGGATTTGATACTATCAAATCGTACTTACCTAAAGAATTCAGATCATCTTTTATAATATCAAAATTCCTAAACTCAACTTTATCTTGGAATGCATTTAACTCAGCATTTTGTTTTGCAACTGCTAAAGCATTTTCACTTATATCTATTGCAACAACTTTTGAGTTTGGTAGATTCTTTGAAAGAGATAATGAAATGTTCCCGCTTCCTGATCCAATATCAAGAATTTTTAGATTGGCTGATTTGTCCGATTCGTTAATAATCTTTTCAACGAGTAACTCAGTTTCTGGTCTTGGTATAAGAACATTTTCATTAACAATAAGTTTCAGTCCATAGAATTCCACATTACCAACAATATACTGTAATGGAATTCTTAATCCCCTTTTTCTTATTGCCTCGCGATAAATCTGAACTTCATTTTCTGCAAGGGGTTTATCAAACGCAAGATAGAGTTCTAACCGTTTACATTTTAGAATTTCTGCAAGCAGTATTTCAGCGTTAGCTCTTGGTGATTCTACACCTTTTTTCTGAAGATACTCCGTTGATAGTTTAATGACTTCTAAAACTGTAATCATATAAAAATAAATCTGTGAGGAGTTAAACCGAATTAAGAGAAAATTAACAAGCCCAAAAAATAAATTACATAAAGTATTCTTTATAAATATTAAAATTTAATAAATCATAAAGTAGAAATATATTTTGCTATTTCAATCTAGCTTTGAGAGTATAAATATTATCTATCTCACTTGGATCATAACCTCTTAAAACTCCAACATAATATGATATCCAATCCACTAAGTAAATCAAATCCAGCAATCTAACTTTATATGAATCCTCATTACTTCTTAGGCTAACAGTTTCAACTCCGCTTTTTGAAAAAATATCTTTCAGTATTTCAAATCGTTTTTGAATTTGCGGATGATAAGTTTCATCAACAATGTTTATGATTTTAGAATGGAATACTTTTTCCTGGAAAGATTCCCAGCCAATTATTTCATTATGATTCATCTCAGGAATTTCATTGTGAAAAGCATGAAGCTTTGAGTTTTCGTTTAACTGACATTTAAATCTATATCCAACTGCACTTGTTGAATCAGCAACTGAATATATAACTGGAATAAATCCTACTAAAGACTCTGCAAAAGTATAAGCATAGTTTCCTTCTTTAGAATACTCTATTCCCTTTCGCTTCCAAAGACTAATTATTTTTTCTACAACTTTAGTCTGATCAGAAATGAGTTCTAACTCTTGAAATACTTTTAATAATGAAAAGAAACTTAAACCAAGCGAGTAACGAGGTTGAAAACCAGGTTGAACTTTAACGCATGTAATATTTTTATTCTTTGCAATTGCTTCAATTTCACCGCCAGTAGTTATACAAATAATTTTACAACCTATTTGAATAGCTTGCTTTAATGCTGAAATAGTTTCTTCTGTATTGCCGGAGTATGATGATGCAATGAACAAAGTATTCTTACCAGCAAACTTTGGCAGCTTATAATTTCTATTAACGATAATCGGGATTTCAATTTCACTGCCTAAATAATTCTTAATTAAATCAGCACTAATTGCAGAGCCTCCGAGACCACTTATTATGATATTTGATATATCCGAAGATTCTATCCTGCTAATTATAAATTTATTTTCCCAGGCAAATTCAATCTGCTTATAGGTATTTATTAAAACATCAAACTGATTCTGGGGATCGTACTTTGCTACATATTCTTTTATATGCATTAAATTATATTCCTTGTTCTTGTAATATTATTCTCATCAAAGAACTTTTTAACTTTTTTCTGAATATCAATCTCAGTTTTACATTGCAGACATTCTTCTGCTAGTAATTTTGCTTTTTTATACTCAAATCCTCGAATGATTCTTTTTGCGTAAAGAATAGTTGCAGGAGACATGCTAAGTGAATCTAATCCTAATCCAACAAGCAAAGGAATTGCAAGTGTATCAGCTGCCATTTCACCGCAAATGCTAACTGGAATTTTACTCTTCTTCGCTGCACTCACTATGTGATCAATCGTTCTGATAATGACAGGACTAAATTCCTGATATAGATTTGAAACAAGATCGTTGCCGCGATCAACAGCCATCATATATTGAATTAAATCATTTGTACCAATACTTAAAAAATCGACTTCCTCAGAATACTCTTTTGCCATAACCGCAGCAGACGGAACTTCAACCATGATTCCAATCTTTATATGATTATCAAATTTTACCTTTTCTCTTTTTAGATCACTTTTACATTCATGAATTATATCTAATGAACGCCATACTTCTTCAAGTGTTGATATCATGGGAATCATAAATTTAATATTTTTATGTTCGCTTGCTCGAAGAACAGCACGAATTTGCGTTCGAAAAAGAGTTTCATTCTCCAATAAAAATCTCACTCCGCGTAAACCTAAAAATGGATTAGGCTCTTTGTACTCACTAAATCTAAACTTATCCCCGCCAATATCGAAAGCACGGATTGTTACAAACTTTGGATAAATTCTTGATGCAAGTTTGGAATAGATAATTGTTTGTTCTTCCTCATCAGGAAAAGAACCAATCTCATTTAATATTTGTTCAGATCTATATAATCCTATACCTTTAGCTCCGCTTGTTATAACAATATCAATTTCACCTGTAACATCAACATTAGCCTCAAGATTTATTTCTTTCCCATCAATTGTAACAGCAGGTTGATCTTTAAGTTCCTCAAGTCCTTTCTGAATTTCAAAAAGTTTCTTTTGTTTTCCTTTAAAGAATTCTAGTTGAATTTCTGTTGGATTTGTAATTATATAACCGTGAAAACCATCAACGATAATTGTGTCACCATCATTTATTAATGTGGAAGCGTTGTGTGTACCAACCACAGCAGGAATATTTAATGATCTTGAAATTATTGCAGCGTGTGAGGTTAATCCTCCATGATCTGTAACAAAACCCAAGGCTTCTCTTCTTGAAAAAAGTAATGTATCAGCAGGAGTTAGTGACTCGCTTACTACGATTAAGTTTTTTTCAATTTTAGACTGCCATCTTTTCTTTTGCAAATTACGGATGATTCTGTATTTAATATCCTCGATGTCGTGTGCGCGTTCTTTCATATAAGATTCGTGCGAGATGATCATCAATTCCTGATATTTTGAAATTTCATCTGCCACTATAAACTCAGGCTGAATCATTTCATCCTTAATTCTCTTTTCAATATTTCCTAATAAAATAGGATCATCTAAAATCATTAACTGAGCTTCAAATATCGCGGCCCGAACCTCATCCATTTTTTCACGTGCAATTCCAAATATCTTATTCAATTCTTTTTTTGATTGTTTTAGTGCTTCTTCAAAATTGGTGATTGCTTCTTCACTATTAGTAATAGGCGCTTTGCTTATTTCAAGCTTCTCTTTTGTGAATAAATAGACATTACCGATAACGATTCCTGGAGCTGCTGCAATTCCTGCAATTTTATTTTCAGAATTTTTATAAATGTCTTTAAATGATTTCATAATTCATCAAATCCTCTCTCAAAATATGCAACTATTTCATCGCAAGCCTGCTGCTCATCCGATCCTTCAAATGTCAATTTCAACTCAGAACCAATTTCTGCAGCTAAAGTCATAACGCCGATAATACTTTTACCATTTATACTCATCCCATCACGATAAATAAAAAATTCACTTTTATATTTTGCAGCAAGCTTAACTATTGTTGCAGCTGGACGAGTATGAAGTCCGGCCTTGTTAACTATCTTAACTATTTTTTCTATCATTACTTATTTCTTTTAATTAGTGAATCAGCCAGCCAGTAAAAGATTTCTACTTCTTTTTTGTTTGATAGTTTATTAATTGACTTCAAAGCTTTGTTCGTATAATTCCGAATTGCACCTTTTGCATCTTCAATAACGCCAAGTTTTTCATAAAGCTTTTTGTAATACTCTATTTGAATTTCTTTTATTCCTTTATTTGCAACAACTTTTAGCAAATCATCCTTGTCCTTTCCCTTTGCTTTTTCAAGCGCCTCAATAAACAAAAATGTTTTTTTACCCTCCATCAAGTCACCGCCGATTCTTTTACCAAACTCCGATTTATCAGCCATAATATCTAAAAGATCGTCCTGAATTTGAAATGCAATTCCAAGATATTTTCCATAATTGGATAATGCTTTAATATCTGCTTTACTTCCATTCGCAAGATAGGCTCCTAGTTCACAACACATTCTTGCAAGAGCTGCAGTCTTTTTCTCTATCATATAAATGTATTCAGAAAGCGAAACATTTTTTCTTGTTTCAAATTCAGTATCAAGACTCTGTCCTTCGCAAACTTCAACTAATCCTTTTGTAAATGAATCCAACGCCTGCTTAGCATTTACTTTACAATCTTTTAGCAAAAATTCATACGCAACTGCAGCTAATATATCTCCGGTTAATATTGCTGTATTTAGATTATACTTTTTGTGAATTGTTAAATTCCCTCTTCGCAAATCCGCATTATCCATAATATCATCATGCACCAGTGTAAAGTTGTGAAGCATCTCAACAGAAAGGGCTGCGTTATAAAAGTTTTTTATGTTTCCACCAACTGCTTTTGCAGAAAGCAAAACAAGTAATGGCCTAAGCCTTTTGCCGCTGCTTTCCAGAATGTATGATGCAGGCTCATATAAGGAAAATGGATTTCTTCTCTTTAATGCTAAAGAAAGCTTTTTATCAATAATTTTTCTTTCCCTCTCATAAAACAAAATATATTTCTTTATATCATAAGGTTTCAAAGTAATTCTTCCTTTTTAATGATCTTTCCATTTTTAAATTCATTTAGATTTCTTGATCCGGTAAGAAACATAACTTTTTTAAGGTACTCAAACCAATTTATTATTAATCTACTTACAGCTTTGTCTCCGTTTTTCATCAATGTTTGAAGAATAATTCTTGCAGATGCAACAAGATCAGCACCAAAAGCAAAAGCCATTGCAAGATCATAAGCTGAATTAATTCCCCCGGAACCAATTAAAGTAAAATTATTTTTTTTCTTTAAAGGATAAATTTCTTTTAAACAATATGAAGTTGGCAAACCCCAATCCCAAAAATCTTCTTGTGATTTGCTTCTAATAATCTCAACTCCCGCCCAGCTTGTGCCGCCAGCTCCGGCAACATCAATTCCACTTGCACCAATGTCTAATAATTTCTTTGCAACTTCTTTACTAATTCCTGAACCAACTTCTTTAACAATTACAGGTACCTTAGATTTTAAAATTAATTTTTCCAATTTGCATAATAATCCAACAAAGTTTGGTTCGCCTTCAGGCTGCAGTAATTCCTGTAACGGATTTAAATGAACAACAAACGCATCTGCTTCAAGCATATCAATCAGAGATAAAATATCCGTTAGATTTTTTGATTGAACAAGCTGTGCTGCGCCAATATTTCCTAAAACTGGAACACTCTTCGCAGTTTTACGAATGACTTTATATGAATTGTGATTGTCTTTATTTTCTAATGCTTGCCTCTGACTACCAACACCAATAGGGATTTTTAATTCCTCTGCAATAACAGCTAATCTCTGATTGATATTTTCGGCTTCTTCAGTTCCGCCCGTCATACAGGATATCAGAAAAGGATAGTTTGTTTTTTTAGAAAATAATTTTGTTTGAAACGATAGCTTTGAAATATCAACTTCAGTTACTGCATCATGAATGAAATCATACTTCTCAAATCCATTGGTCTTTGAACGAAATGCGACTTTATCGGTTAGACAAAGTTGAATGTGTTCTTTCTTTCTTTTTGAAGTTTCTGTTATTGATTTTGACATTTCTGAGTTGATTTTTTATTTGATTGCAAAATATGGAAAATAAAATAAATATGCTGACTTAAGACATTTAATGATTTGAACTCAAAAGAGGTTGTCTAATAAGTCGGTTCAGTGTGTCATTCCCGTGAAAACGGGAATCTAAACGAATCAAGATGAATTGGATTCCCACTCCTGCCTACTGCAGGCAGGTTCGTGGGAATGACAAAATCAATCATATATTTAAAACAGCTCCTGCTATTTTTTATCTGAATTCAATAAACTCATTTTCATCAAGAAATAATTTATTGACTATAACCTTACCACGTAAAGAATTTGTTAACACAATTTTATTTGCTTCCAATAAATCCTCTAAATGCAGTCTTCTTTCGCGAATACCAGAATTATTTTTTAATAAATGTTTACGATATACTCCCGCCAATATTCCTGCATTTAATGGCGGAGTAGAGATTACATCATTTTTGTAAACAAAAATATTTGTAATTGAACCTTCAGCTAACTCACCTCTTTCATTAAAATAAATTACATCAAAAAATCCTTTTGAAGAGTATTTACTATATTCTCGATTATATAATGATCGGTTTGTAGTTTTAAAATATTGAAATCTATTTTTTGAATAAATTTTGCTTGGTGAGATTATTACTTGCACTTCATTTGGTAATTGAGGCATCTCTGATAACATATGAGAAAGTCCTCCATACTTATCTAAAGAAAGTCTTAATCTATAACTGTCTTTTCCAATTCGAGAAATTATCTTATTTAAGAATGACTTAGTTTTTTTTCCATCATAGCAGAACAAAAAGTAATTAGCCGTTTGTTCCATCCTATCTAAATGTTCATCTATTAGAAATATTTTTCCATCCTCAATCTTCATTGTTTCGAAAATCTCAAACAGTTTATTTGGTTCGGTTAAAAATTTCCCTTTAAGTTTTGTCTCCTCAAATTCTTCATCTGCAATGCTGTCCCAAACAATTCCGCTACCTAACCCAATTTCTCCTTTACCTGATTTTTTATCGATGGATAAGGTTCTTATCGGAACATTAAATGTAATCTTGTTCTTTCTAATCAATCCTATTGAGCCTGTATAAATTCCACGACTCTCCTTTTCAAGTTCATTTATTATTTCCATAGTACGAATTTTTGGTGCGCCGGTGATTGATCCACAGGGAAAAATATTCTTTATAATATCGGATAACTTCAAATTTCTTCTTACTTTGGATTCAATTGTACTGACCATCTGATAAACAGATTCATATTTTTCGATCTCAAAAAGATTTTTAACTTTTACAGAACCATATTCACTGATCCTTCCTAAGTCATTTCGAATCAAATCAACAATCATTACATTTTCAGCACGATTCTTTTCACTTTTTTCCAATTCATATTTTATGAATTCATCATTTGAATGATCAATTCCTCTTTTTGCGGTTCCTTTCATCGGTTTCGAAATGATTTTTCTTCCTTTAACTTCAAAGAACATTTCCGGAGAAAGTGAAATTATTATTTTACCTTTGTTATTAATTACAGCAATATATTTGGCAGATTGATTGAAGACGAGATTACTGAATAATCCTGAATACGAGCCTTCAAAATTAAATTTACCTTTTATTGTGTAATTGACCTGATAGGTATCTCCTTCTTCTATATAGGATTTTATTTTTCTGATTGATTTCGTGAATTCATTTTTGGAAGTGTTCAATTTAAAGTTTTTGATCTTATACTTCTCTGACCCAAGAAAATCTATCTCAGAAGATTTGATTATCTGCACATTTTTTTTGTCATAAAAAAAGAACTGAATTAGATTTTCATTCTTTGGCAAGTATTTATTTAATGTTTTCTCAAATAAGTATCCTGCTTCATAATTCATCAATGAATAAGCAACAAAACCATCTGCAATAAGATCATCTATTCGATTTAATTTTTCATCCAGATTTCTTAAGGATTTTATTGAAACAATTTCTTTTGGTTTTAAGAAAAGATAAGAATCACTCTTTCCATAAATTGGTGGGGTGTAAAAGAATGCAGCGTTTGGAGTTGCTAAAACCTTATTTAAAATGTCAGTGATATTCATTTATCTTTCTTAGTGAAACTCAGTATCCTAAGTGCCTTAGTGGTGAAAAAGACTTTACCACTTAGACACAAAGTGCACTCAGAAACAATTAGGAAATTCTTTTTCGTTTACTACTTAAATTAAATAGCATTTCTTATTTTTCAATATCGTTAATTTAATCATACTCAGGAACAATTATGAGCAAACCGCGTCTTTCCTTCTGGCAAATCTGGAATATGAGTTTCGGATTTCTGGGCATTCAATTCGGATTCGCACTTCAAAATGCAAATGTAAGTAGAATATTTGAAACACTCGGCGCAAGTATTGATTCGATTCCGATTCTCTGGATAGCCGCTCCAGTTACTGGTTTGATCATTCAGCCAATTATTGGGCACATGAGTGACAAAACCTGGAACAAACTTGGACGAAGACGACCTTTCTTTTTAATCGGAGCTTTGCTTGCATCAGCCGCAATCATATTCATGCCAAACTCTCCAACACTTTGGGTAGCTGCAGGAATGCTCTGGATTATGGATGCTTCGATAAATATTTCTATGGAACCGTTCCGGGCTTTTGTTGGGGATATGCTTCCTTCTGAACAACGGACAGTTGGATTTTCAATGCAAAGTTTTTTTATTGGAATTGGAGCAATCGTTGCTTCTGCTTTACCTTATATGATGACAAACTGGTTTGGAATTGCAAACACTGCTGAAGCTGGAGAAATTCCTGATTCAGTTAAATTTTCTTTTTACATTGGTGGAGCAGTTTTTTTGCTAGCAGTTCTTTATACAGTTTTTTCTACAAAAGAGTATTCACCAGAAGAATTAAAAAAGTTTTCTGACGAAGAAAAGAAATTATCCCAATCAAAAAATTCAATCACAAATTTAATTTCAGCATCATCATTTAATAAAAATGGATTGATCTGGATTTTTGTTGGATTACTCGGTTCTGCAATTCTTCATTTTGTTCTGCACGAAAATGATTTTGGACTTTATGTTTTATTCGTTGGATCAATAATCTTTGGATTGTTACAATTAGTTGCTGGATTTTTCAAAAATCAAAATAAAACATCCGGCGGATTAGTTTCCATCTTAAATGATCTTTACAAAATGCCAAAGACAATGAAACAGCTTGCAGTTGTTCAATTCTTTTCGTGGTTTGCTTTGTTTGCAATGTGGATCTATACAACACCGGCAGTTACGCATCATATTTATGGCGCTACTGATCCTTCTTCAGAATTATATAATCAAGGTGCTGATTGGGTTGGAGTTTTGATGGCTGTCTACAATGGTTTTGCCGCAGTTATGGCTTTTGTAATTATGTGGGTTGCAAAACTTACCAACAGAAAAACTGTTCATATGTTTTCATTAATCATCGGTGGAATTTCTTTCGCATCTTTCTACTTTATAAAAGATCCAAACTTACTTTTGGTTTCTGAACTTGGAATTGGTTTGGCGTGGGCTTCAATACTTGCAATGCCTTATGCAATTCTTGCTGGTTCACTTCCTGCTGAAAAAATGGGAGTGTATATGGGCATTTTTAATTTCTTTATTGTAATTCCACAAATTACCGCAGCGGCTATACTTGGTTTCTTTGTAAAAAACATTGTTGGAGGTGAAGCAATTTATGCATTACTTCTTGGCGGTGCTTCTATGATAATTGCCGGCTTGTTTACTTTGATTGTGGATGATGTGGATTGATCTTAGAAGGGATCGGTTTCAAAATCGATCCCTCATTTTTATTTATAACTTCAACAAAAGTATCGCTGCAATACCCACTGCAATTGCAATTTTTCCGTAAAGATTAATTTTTTCTTGCCAGATTAAGTAAGCGGCAATTGCTGTTAATACTATCACCCCAATATTTTGGATCGGAAAAACAATTATTGCAGGTAAAACACTAAGTGCGGCAAGTAAAAAATGAATTGATAATACATTTGGCACGCCTAACATTAATCCTAAATTAAAAGTTCCTTTATCAAAGCTTATCTTCTTTACAATTAAGTAAGTAATTGTATAAATAAACGCAGAAAAGAAAATTGAAAAAACAAAAACACCTTTTTCATCTATCGGAAAATTTCGTTCAAATATTTTCAACGAAAAATCAATAAACCCAATTCCAGTTAAAAGACCAAACAAATAAAAGTATTTTCCTAATCTTTCAGCTTTAGGTCCATGATTTTTTAAGGAAAGATAAAACAAATAAAGTGTGGCAAGCGCAAGAGCAAATCCAAATATCATTTTAATATTTGGGCTCTCTCCAAAAATAATTATTGAAAGTAGAACAGGAATAAGCACGGATAATCTTGCACTTACTGTTGCAAGAGCTGTTCCTGCCAGATGTATAGATTTAGAATACAGAACAAAAGTTACAGCAAATAGAATCCCGAGTGCTGAACCAAAAAGAATTGCTTCTATTGAGTATTGAAACCCATATTTAAAAATTATAAAAACGAGAGATATTAAAGATGCTGCAGCGTAATTTCCATTTATAAGCAAAACAATGTTTGCATTTTTAACGTGCCCGTGTTTTAATATTAATGCTAAACTGCTGGAACAGATAATTGAGAGAATTAAAAAAAGCATTTTGAAAATATCCGATTATTTTTAACAAAGAATCTATAACAAACCCAGTTCCTTTGAGGAACTGGGTTTGTATGAATTTATTTTAACGTAAGTGTGCTAATTGATTAGTGCCCACTTTTTGTTGGAGTTGCACTTTCCAAAGCAGTTGATCTTGGTTCTTTAACAAAGAACCAGAAGAAAACTGAGAAACAAATAAAGACTCCGCATAGAATGTAGAGTAACTGAAAATTCTGAGTTTCAGAAATAATGTTTGCAACTCCTTGACTCATCATTTGAGGCAATACCACTGCAAGATTAAATATTCCCATAAATAATCCCATCTTTGCCTGATTTATTCGTTCAGTCATAATCGAAAAAACAATGGAGATTACAGCCGACCAGCCAATTCCTGTTAAAAACATTCCAAGGTAAAAATTAAATTCATACTTACCTAAGAATGCAATGTAAAAATATCCAATAGCACTAAACGCCAAAGCTGCTGTGTAAGTTCTTACTCTTCCTATTTTTTTTGCAATGAGAGAAAGCACAAATGGAAAAACAGCACCAACCGCATTAAGGATTAAAAATCCAAGTGAAACAATATTTCCTGTGGTTGCATCTTTACTTTGAATTGTTGATGTTAAAAATTCAGCAAATTTATTTGCAAAGACATTTGAGAGATCAAGATTTGGTACGATCTGTTTATCGATAAAAAATCCTGACATAACAAACATACTTTGAAATGCAATCCAGGTAAAGGTATGAGCAAGCATAATCTTTTGAAATTCATTTGTATCTGATTCTGCTTTACGCTCCTGAATAATAATCCAAATACCAATGATGATTGTATAAGCTAAACTTAATATCAACAAAGGATTGTGAATAATGCGTAATTCATTTTGATAGAAATGAAATATTAAACTGAAAACACCAAACACTAAAAATCCATACAAAGGGAAAATTGATTTAAAGATATCAAGCACAGTATGTGTTTTTGCATTCTCTTCTATGTCAGCTTTTAAATCTTTTGGTTCTTCAATAAACAAAATTGGACCCACAGAACAAACAAAAACAAATATTGCAGCAATTAATAAAAGAGTTTCGTTTCCAAAAACCATTGAAAGAAAATATGCTAACACACCAAACGTTCCGGAAATAACCTGCATCCACACATAACCGGTTGTACGCTTCTTTCCTTCAGGGGTAAGATCTGCTATGATTGATCTTGCAGGATTGAATGTAACGTTAACCGATAAATCCAAAAGCAACGCAATTACCGATGCAATTAATATTATGCTTGTTATTCCTGTGGCTTCTGAAATAACTCCGATTTGCGGAAGAGCTAAAAACATAAGTGCGCCAACAATTCCGCCAATCATAATAAAAGGTCTTCTTCGTCCTCCTAAAAACCAAACGTTGTCGCTTATCATTCCAACTATCACCTGTCCGAATATTCCAGCTAATGGACCAGCCAGCCAAACGAATGAAACTTCGTGAATATTTAATCCAAATTTTTTATTTAGTATCCAGCTTAACGCAGCGATTTGTGTGGATAGTGCAAAGCCCACAGCAGTTGCGGGTAGAGCTAACATTGCATAAAAAGAGTTTGAAAGTTTTTTCTGAATTTCTAACATAAATTTTGCCTTAGTTAGTGTGCTATTTTATCAACAAAAATATTTCTGCTGATTTTTTCTTTATTATAATTTTTTTGTTTTGAGTTATATCGGTCACTTCATTCGTTTTGATATTCTCAATCTTTAATGTCTTTCCCAAAGTTTCTTTGTATTTATTTAAATCAACTTCAAAATCTTTATCACTTCCATTTACTATAATCATTGCTGATTCATCATCAGTTTCCCTGAAATAAACGTAAACATTGTCGAAGGGATAAAAATGAGTTAACTTTCCTTCAAAAAGTGATTTATGATTTTTTCGTAATTCCAAAAGATTTTGTGTGAAGTTGAAAATATAGTTCTGATACTCTGTTCTATCGCAACTTAAAAATGCATCAAGTGAATCATTTTCAAATCCACCGGGAAATGGTGAGCGTATTGTTCCGTGATGCTCTTCTCCAACAATTCCAATTTCAGATCCATAAAATATTTTTGGTATGCCTCTGGTTGTTAACAGAATTGTAAGTGCAATTTTATATTTCTCGATATCATTATTCGCAACAAATAATCCGCGGGAAATATCATGATTATCAAAAAATGTTAAGAGATTATTTGGATCGTAGTAAAGAAAATCCTGAGCTAATGTGTTGAATATTCCATCCAATCCTTTTTTTCCGCTTAAGTAATTTCGGAATGCATCTGACAAAGCAAAATCCGTAACACACGGAAGATGAGTATCTAGATGAACACCAAATTTATTTTTCTGTTGATATGCTGCAAGAAAAGTCGGTTCACCGGTCCAGATTTCTCCAACAATATTAAAGTTTTGATATTCATCTAAAATCGCTTTATTCCAATCAGCCATAGCATATTGATTGCAATATGGGTAAGTGTCTTCACGAATTCCATCTAAACCTAAATATTCTATCCACCAGATTGTGTTTTGTATAAGATATTTTTTTAAATATGGAT
>Ga0105099_10001633_pt1 | contig 13822 bp, 11 predicted proteins | sample PPLLak3cmMay2015_2_FD_79138 | JGI IMG/M metagenome (GOLD analysis project Ga0105099, IMG submission 79138) | Freshwater sediment microbial communities from Prairie Pothole Lake near Jamestown, North Dakota, USA - PPLs Lake P8 Core (1) Depth... | ecosystem: Environmental > Aquatic > Freshwater >...
AGGAACATTTAAAACTTTATGCTGGCTACGTTAAAAACGTTAATCTAATTTTAGAAAAAATTAATACATTAAATAACAGTGAAACAACACCAATTGATGCAAGTAACACTTATGTAATAAATGAATTATATAGAAGATTTGCTTTTGAGTTTGGTGGAGTGAGAAACCATGAATATTATTTCACTGCTTTAGCTGATGGTCCAATTCCACTTGCAATGAATAGCCCACTCGCAATTGCTATTCAAAAAGATTTTGGATCTTTTGATAACTGGCTTATAAAATTTAAAGAGTTAGCTTTGACTAGAGGGATAGGTTGGGCAATGCTTTCTTATGATAAAAAGACCGACCAACTTCTACAGCATTGGGTAGATGAACAACACATAGGACACTTAGTATCTACGTCACCAATACTTGCTCTTGATATGTGGGAACATGCTTACTTCTCTGATTACACTCCAGCTGAAAAGAAAAAATATGTTGATGCATTTTTTGAGAATCTAAATTGGAAAAAAATTGAAGAAAATTTTACTGAAGTTAAGTAAATTAAAAATGAGAAACAAGATTTTTATCGGTACAGATTTTTTGAAGCTTAAAAAATCTTGAAGTTCTCACGCCGTCGCGTTCGAAACCCCTTAAAAACCTTTTTCTCATTTTTAATTTACTAAAAACTTTCTAATATCTCTACCAAAAATTTTATAAACAAAATAAATATAAATTAAAACTGTTAAAATTAAAGGGAAATTTGGAATAGAAAATGAAGAAAACGGTAACTTAGAAAACAAACTAATAATAAAAAGTTCGTAGTGTAAAAATATATAAGAAATAATCCCAAAAGGTAATGCAAATATATTAGAAATAAATCCAACTAATCCAGTCAAAAACCCAAGTGCCATAGTAAAAGGTATAAAAGGAAGAATTAAAATATTTGCAGGGAAAGCTACGATTGATAACGTCCCCATCTTATAAAGTATAAATGGCATTACAAAAATATACGCTGCAAAAGTTACAGATATAATATCTCGCAAACCAAATTTTTTAGTAACCCATGTGAAATATTTTTCAACTCTTGGTGCAATAAAAATAACAGCAATGGTGGCAATAAAAGAAAGCTGAAAAGATACATCATAGATAAGAATCAAGGGATTAAAAAATATCATAAAAACACCAGCGAGAATTAAGGCTCGTGCGACATCATAATTTCTGCCAGTCGCACGAGCGACAAGTGCAAGCACTGCCATAGTGCCCGCTCTTATCGCTGTAGTACTGCCACCTGTCATTAAAATAAATAAAATTATTGATCCTATACCAAATCCAATACTAAAATTTATTGGTAAAAATGAAAACAATTTCATTATCCATTCGGCGATAATAGTAATATTGTATCCAGAAAGTGCCACTATGTGTATCGTTCCAGTATTTATAAAACTCTCCCTAAGTGCTTGATCAAAAGATGCTTTTTCTCCTAAAACCAATCCTCCCATCAACAAACTTTCTGGTTCCTTTATTGAATAATTTATTTTCTCTAAAAATTTTTCTTTAATAAAGAAAAGTGTAGTTTTTATTTTATTACCATTCCCGCTTGAAATTATTTCAACTTTTGGAAAACTCATCACATACAAAATTCCATCTTTTTTTAAATAATTTATATAATCAAATTCTTTACCATAATCTGTAGTAAAATTTTCTGGTTCTTCTATCTTTCCTGAAAACTTTATTTCATCTCCATATTTATATTCTTCAGTAAAGTCAGTAGCCAGTAAAACTTTAACTTTTTTATCATTTTTTATTATCTCCACTATTAATTTTTGATTATTTTCACCGATACTTGGTTCATCTATTATAAAACCAGATAAAGTCACTTTCTTATCAAGAACGGAATCAAAAACATATAAAAATCTATTCTCAAAAATATGAAATCTAAAAATCCCAAACAAAATCGCCAAAACAAAAAATCCAAAAATGTTCCCCCACTTATTTTTTGAAATAAAAATAAAAAACAAAATAAGTGCAAAAGAAATTATTCCAAACAAAGTAGCTAAATATAAATCTACAAAAATAAAAGAACGTAAAAAAATTCCAAAAACAAAACCAAAAGATATTGCATAGAATATTTTATCCCGCATTTAAAAATATAATTATTCATTAAATTCTGAACGCTTTGGGAGAGGATCTTCAATAAAGTCTACAGGATTTGTACCCCTATCCCAACCGAATGTTTTTTTTGAAAAAGTTTTCCCTATTTCCTCCTGTTGTTTATCTTTTTTAGAAGCACAAGTATGCTGAACAAAAGCTTTTAGTTTAGATTGAGGAGCTGGGATATCTTTACCTAAAACAATTCCATCAGTCATAGTTAGTGACCCAAAATCACCATGTCCGCCAACAACTAAAGTAGTATTTTCTCCGCCAACTTTTATAACATCTAATAAATCTTTGGATGCTGCATTTCTAACAATTAATACTGTGCAAGGTTTTTCCTCAAAAACATCTTTTTGAACTTTTTCAATTGTATTAATTATATATTTAGAAATAGAATCACCACTCAAAAGCTTATCCAAGTTAACTCCATATTGTTTTATATTTTTTAAATGCAATCTCATTAAAGCCATTGCTACCCTAGTTAAATGTGGCTTTGATTGAACTATATCTTGAGGATTAACAATCCCATTTAAAAGTAAAATTATTTTGTTTTTTTCTAAACTAATGTTTCCTATTTCCTTCACCATATCCAATTCTCCTTTGGCATCAGGATTTCTATAAAAAGATTTAATTTTTATAGATTCATCAAACTTAAAATATTTTTCAACATCTTCTTGCTGTTTAGTTTGATGTTCTAAAAGATTTTTTCTTGCTTTCTCTAAAACATTTTGAAGAAAACTAACATTCACTCCAATCATGAAAGGTCCAACTCCAATAGCAATTTTGCCAATTTGTTCTTTTTTAAAACGATTATCTGAGTCAATCAGATAGCTATTGTCCTCTTTAGAGGGTTCCTTCTTTTCCACATTGTTAATTTTTTTAAAAAACATATTTGCCTCACTCATATATTTAAAAATTAAAATAATAAATTTAGTGACCAAAGGCCAATTAGCTCTTGTTCTTCTTGTTTTGAAAATACTTTTTTATATTTAGCACCAGATTTACCTTTGACTCTTTTTTCGCAATCACCCCATGTATTATCTACAAAAACTTTTCCAGATACCATAGAAACATAAGAGAAAGCCTTCTTTTTAGAACCATTTTTTACATCTTTTTTAATCCCAGATTTTTTTTCTTTATGATCATCGAGTGACACACTAAAAAGTCTTTCATAATCTTTCAAGCTACCAGTAAAAAGAATAGGATGAGTCTGTGCAGAAAAACCAGTGGCTATCTCGTCACATCTTTCATTCAAGTGAACTCCTGCATGTCCTGAAACTTTTACCCATTCTATCTCATATTTATTTTTTAAATCAAATTCAACTTTAAATAAATCCTCCCAAAGGTCTTTGTTTAAAACATCTTCCCCAGCTTTTGTCTTCCAATTATTTTTTACCCAACCATAAATCCACATTGTAATACCATTTAAAACATATCCTGAGTCAGTATGTATTAAAATCTTTTTCCCTTCTAATTTTCTTTTTTGTACTAATCTTAAAGCTTCAATTGCTCCAGTCATCTCCATCCTATTATTAGTGGAATCATTTTCTCTACCACCCAATTCAATAACTTTCATACCATCAACAACAACTGCCCCCCAACCTCCCGGTCCAGGATTTCCAAGTGAACTTCCGTCTGTATAAATTATAATTTCATTTTTTTTCATTTTATTAAATTATATTAACTATTCTTAATCTTAACTCTTCTTTACCTCTAAAGCGAGATAAGTCGAAAGTAGCACACAAATCAACTGAGAGACCTTCACTAATTTGTTTTTCAAATGAATCAATATTAGAAAAAAACGATATCGCCTTAGTTTTATTTTTATTTGAATCAGAAAAAGTAATTTCTAAATGTTCTCCTGAACCATTTTTACCAAACTTTTTTATATTTTCTATTTTTACATTTTTAAAAAGAAAAGTTGGTTTCGGATTTCCAAGACCAAATGGAGCAAGTTTCTCAAGCTCACGCCAATTTTTCATATTTACCAAACTTAGGTCACCAATAAAATCAATCTTTAAGGTCAGACCTTGGGCTCCCTTAAGGTCTGACCTTTTTAATTCTTTATTTTTTATATTTTCATAAGAACTTAAAAGTGCTTCTTCTAGAAAATGAATCTTTTCATTATTAACTGTGAAACCTCCAGCAAACTCGTGTCCACCAAAATCTACAAAAAAATCATTTGAATCTGTCATTAGTTCCACGATAGAAACAGACCCATCAGATCTACAAGAACCCTTAATACAATCATTCTCATCCTTACCCCATGCAAAGACTGCTTTACCATATTCATCTGACAATTTACCTGCCACAAGCCCTAAAACACCTACACGCCACGAAGGGTTACCTATTACTATGACCTCTTTCACTTCTCTGTTTTCTAATTTCTTTTTTGTTTCACGGATTATGTTTGCAACGATTAACTTCCTCTCATCATTTATTTTTGATAAGTGTAAAACAAGATTACCAGCTTCTGTCTCATCAGAAGTCGCCAAAAGTTCATATGCACGAGTCGGATCATCCATTCTTGATGCGGCATTTAACCTAGGTGCTATCATAAAACCTACATCATCTTCAGCTAAGTATTTTTGTTCTATTTTCATCTGAGCAAGAAGTTTCTGTAATCCAACACGAGGAGATTTCCTTAATACTTTCATTCCAAAAGAAGCCATTGCTCTATTCTCCCCAACAAGTGGAACCATATCAGAAAGAGTAGCAATGCCCGCCATATCTAGCATCCATTTTTCCCAGCCTACAGAGAAGGCGGGTGAAAATTTTGCAGTCGAGGACTGTTTGAGCATAGCGAGTTCCGCAGACAAAAAATTTTTACCCGCCTTCTCTGTATCATAATATTCCCCATACTTCTTTACAAAACCTTGAACAAATTTAAAAATGACACCTGCACCACAAAGCATTTTCTCAGGATAATTATCTACTTTGGGATTCAAAATTGCATAAGCACGAGGTAAATTTTCATGTGGTAAATGATGGTCTGTAATTATCACATCTATACCGTCTACTTCTGCTTGAGCAATTTCATTTATCGCAGTAATACCTAAATCTATAGTAATCAAAAGTTTCACCCCACTATCTGCAAATTCTTTTATTGCTGACATATTTAATCCATAGCCTTCAGAATTTCTTTGTGGAATATAAATTTTATAATTCTTATATCCAATCTTTTCAAATAAATCATGCATTATGACTGCTCCTGGGATACCATCACAATCATAATCTGCATAGATCACAATCTTCTCATTTCCTTCTATCGCCTCAAAAAGTCTGACGCAAGCTTTTTCCATGTCACGCATTAAAAATGGATCAAAAAAATCACGTTCATAGTTTGGATTCAAAAAAACTTCTGAGTCGGATTCATTTTCAATTCCACGATTTTTTAGAAGTGTTTTTAATAGTTCTCCATATTTTTCCATCCGAAAATTATATCACAATAAGCCTTCTAGATTTGGTTGACATTTTGCATAAATCTGGTAAACTATATTTGAAATAAATTGTTCAAAACACTAATTTTTTATTTTAAAAAACTAAATTTTTTTATTATGAAAAACAGAAAAGCTCTTTTGGAACATGATTCCAACACAGACGAATCTTTAAAAATCAAACTACACAAAAAGGGTAAAAGAATGGAATACAAAAACAAACCCCAAAGGAGTAAGCATTAGTTCTGTATTTTAATTTAAAGGCATTTCACAATGTGAAATGCCTTTATTTATTTCTAAAAATTATATATTATAAGTATATGGAAGATAAAAACTGTATTTTTTGTAAAATAGTAAAGAATGAAGTTTCTTGCGATAAGATTTATGAAGATAAAAATTTTTTAGTACTTTTAGATATCAAACCGGTATCAGATGGACATATTTTAATAATACCTAAAAAGCATTTTACTTGGATGCAAGATGTAGACGATAAGACAATTTCAAAAATTTTTGTATTAACAAAAAAAATAATGCTAGCTGTAAAAAAGAGTTTAAAATGCGACTTTGTACAAATAGGAGTAGTAGGCAAAGAAATTCCTCATTTTCATATTCATTTAATACCAAGATTCAATAATGACAATATTCATAAATACAACTTACCAACAAAAACATATAAAGATGGAGAAGAAAAGGAAATTATAAAAAAGATTATTGAAGCAATTTAGTTTAAAGCTTTTATACCTGGCAAGGTTCCATTTGCTAGATATTCTAAAGTTGCCCCACCACCAGTTGAAACAAATGTGAATTTCTTTTCCATTTTTTCTTCTGAGACTAAAGCCACGATATCTCCTCCACCGATTATACTCGTCACTTTTTTATTATTTCCAACTAATTTCAATATCTTTTTCGTTCCTACATCACCACCATTTTCATATTTCCCAAGTGGACCATTCCAAAGTATAAGCTTTGATTTCTTGATGTAAGGTTCAATCATCTTTATTGATTCTTCTCCGATATCTAAAATCACATCGTCACTACCAACTTCATTAACTTTTTTATTTATCAATTTATTCTCTGAAAGTACAACTACATCTATAGGAAGAATAAGCTTTTTATTATTCACAATCTTTTCTATTCCTTTTGAATCACTGACTAATGATTTTCCTACTTCATATCCTTTAGCTTTCAAAAAGTCATTTAATAATGCTCCACCGAGAAAAACATTGTCAGCCGATTTTAAGTACTTATTTATCAATGGCATTTTAGTAGAAAATTTTGCACCACCTAGAATAAATAAAAATGGTTTTTTTGTCTTTTTAAATGCCAAAGATAAATTCTTTACTTCATTTTCAAGTTGAAACCCAGCATAAGCTGGTAAAAGTTTTGGCAATAAAACAATAGAAGAATCCTTCCTATGAGAAACGGAAAAAGCTTCATTAACATATAAATCTGCCAACTTAGATAAATTCTTTGCAAAGTTTTTATCTAAGGATTGTTCACCAGCATCATTACGTAAATTCTCAAGCATAATAATATCTTTTCCTTTCATATTAAAAACGGCATCACACGCATCTTTACCAAAAATATCTGCAACGAATTTTACTTTAATTAATCTATTTAAAGCGACAGCCACTGGTAAAAGACTTTCACCTCCCTTTCCTAGGTGTGTTATTAAAATTATTTTTGCACCTTTTTCTTTTAAGAATTTAATCGTAGGTATTGCTTTTTTAATTCTAAAATCATCTTCCACAACTCCATTTTTAATAGGCACATTAAAATCTACTCTAACTAAAACAAACTTATCTTTTAAATTTTTTATTTGTTTAATTGATCTCATTTTCTGTTATATTAACAATTTCTATAAACTTTTTTGCATCCAAACTATCACGACCAACAAGAAAGCCATCTGCTTTTCCTTCCTCCAAGAAAGAAAGTGTATTTTCAGGATGGACAGACCCTCCATAAATTATTTTTATATTTACAATATTTTTTGCCCCAAATTTATCGTTAAGTATTTTTTTAATAAAAATACTCATTTCTCTAAACTCTTCTGGAGTCGCCTCACGTAAAGCACTCTTACCGATAGCCCAGACTGGCTCATAAGCAATAACAATCTTTGAAATTAAATTTTTAGAAATGCCATTTAATCCTTCTTCAATCTGAACTTTTACAAAATTTAAATATTCATGACTTTCATCTCTATTGTTTTCACCAAAACAAACAACTGGAGTAATCCCTAACGAAAGTACAGCTTTTATTTTCTTATTTATTTCAGAATTTTCTTCTCCTTGTGCTCTTTTTTCTGAATGTCCTAATATGATATATTTGACTCCAGCGCTAAAAAGCATTTTAACTGAAACTTGTCCTGTAAATGCTCCCACATCACCCCAAAAAGCATCCTGTGCGCCTAGTGATATTTTTTTTAAATTTTTATTTATATTTTCTATATATAAAACTGGTGGGCAAACTACGATCTGTGTGTTTTTTATATTTAAAATAAGTTTTGAGATACTGGTAAATAGTTTCAATGCTTCTTTATTGTTAGATGGATTCATTTTCCAATTTCCAATAACAATTTTTTTCTCTATTTTTCCTTTATTCATATAGTAAATTATATCATAATTTGTTAAACTATTGTTAGTATGAATTTTACTAAAAAACAGACTTCTAGTTTTAAAAGTAAATTCGGTTTTGGATTAATTGAAACATTAGTCGGCACTTCTATATTCATAGTAATAGCTATTTCCACATATCAAGTATTCGGAATACTTATGGATGCAGTAGCATTATCTAGAACGAAAATACTATCTACCTCGCTTGCAAATGAACAATTTGAAATTATTAGAAATCTACCATATTCTGATGTAGGTATAGTTAGCGGAGTTCCTGCGGGGAAAATAGAAAGGAATCAAACAATAGTAAGAGACAACAATTCTTTCAACATACAAACTACAATAAGAAATGTAGATGATCCATATGATGGAACTATTGGTGGAAGCCCTGGAGATCTCTCCCCTGCAGATTATAAATCAATAGACCTAGATGTAACCTGCGCAAATTGTAAATTATTCCCAACTTTAAGTTTTACAACAACAGTTTCACCTAGATCACTTGAAACAGCCTCTACAAATGGAGCTTTGTTTGTAAGAGTTTTTAATTCTTCAGGCATGCCAGTACAAGGAGCAACTATCCACATAGAAAATACTCAAACAAATCCAGATACAATAATAGATGAAACGACAGACAATGACGGATGGTTAAAAATTATTGATACCATTCCAGGCACAGAAGCTTATAATATAATAGCTACAAAAGCTGGATATTCTACGGACAAAACTTATCCTATAACTGGTGAGGCTGGACCAACTCCAGTAAAATTAGACGCGACAGTAGTTATAAAACAAGTAACTCAACTTAGTCTTTCAATAGACAAATTATCATCATTCCTTGTCTCTAGCATAAATCCTTCTTGTGATGCGGTACAAGGTATCGATTTCTCTCTAACTGGAACAAAACTGATAGGAACACCTTCTGTATTAAAATACATAAAACATGATTTCACTACTGACACTCTGGGATTATTATCAATACCAGATCTTGAATGGGATTCATATTTAGTATCTTTAAATGGAAGTTCATATGACATAGCAGGAACAATACCAATGAATCTGGTCTCACTAAATCCAGAAGAAAGTAAATCATTGAAGATTATAGTTGTGCCTCGTCTAGCCAATTCTCTTTTAATATCAGTAAAAGATTCCGCTGGCAATCCAATAGATGATGCTACTGTACTTCTAGAAAAAACTGGATTCAGCCAAACAAAAACTACAACCAATACAGGATGTAGCCCTAGTGGGCAAGCCTTTTGGAATGGGCTTGATTCTGATAATTATGATTTAACAATAACAAAAAGTGGATATTTGACTTCAACCACACAAGTAAGCGTTACGGGCTCTCCTAGCTGGCAAAATATAATAATAACAATGACCCCTGAATAAATCATGAATAAAAAAACACAAAATAAAAATTCTGGATTTACCCCATTAGTAGATTTTAGCGATGTGATTTCATCACGCACTAAAAGTGCTTCGCTAAAATTCACTACGGGGTTTACATTAGTTGAAATTATTTTTACTGTTTCAATATTTGTTGTAGTGTTTTCTACCCTTACATTATTTTCAAAAAATATATGGACATACAGTACCTTTATATCAAATGGACTAGATAATGTAGATACTTCAAGAAATGCTCTAAAAATAATGGTAGCGGAGATACGCACAGCTTCTCAGGCTGACACTGGAGCATATGTTATCAATCAAGCAAACGACACAGCATTCTCTTTTTACTCTGATATAAATAATGATGGTCTAAAAGAAAAAATCAGATATTTTTTGAGCAATGGATCAATAAAAAAGGGAGCAATTATTCCGACAGGTAGCCCTCTATCATACAATCCTTCAAACGAAATCATAACGACGATAGCTTCTTATATAACAAGCTCATCAATATTTGCTTATTACGACAAAAATTACGATGGAACAAGCCAGCCACTTTCATCTCCTGTCGATATAGCAGAGATAAGACTTGTAAAAATAACTATCACGATGGATAAAGATATAAATAAGCCACCCGTCCCTGTGACAATGACTACACAAGTTTCAATAAGAAATTTGAAGGATAATTTATAAAAATGAAAAAAGAAATTTATAAAAATGAAAAAGGAATGCTAATAATAGAGACACTTGTATTCGGGTCTGTTGTTATTTGTATTATCACAGCACTTGCAAGCTGGGCAGCAGTTTCAATAAAAGCAGGAAAAGCTACAATACATAGAGAACAAGCTTTCCAAGCAGCTGAAGCAGGAATAGAATATTATCGTTGGCACCTAGCACATTCTCCAGAAGATTATAAAGATGGTACAGAGATATCTGGTCCATATGTTCACTCAATAAAAAATAAAAGCGGAGATATCGTCGCAAAATTTTCCTTAGATATTACTGCACCACCTATAGGCTCAACTCTTGTAAGAATACAATCTACTGGTTCACCAGAAAATAATTTATCAATAAAAAGAAAAATATTAAGCCAAGTGGCAAAACCTTCTATTGCAAAATATGCTTTCGCTGGAAATGATGCAATGCGCTTCGGTGAAGGTACTGAAGTTTTTGGGCCAATACATGCAAATGGAGGAATCAGATTTGATGGAATCGGACACAATATCGTCACAAGTGGTGGAACTACATATGATGATGCAGACCATACAGGTGGAACAGAAATAGGTGTGCATACACACGTAAGAGTGCCTCCACAAACAGGTATTGAGGATACATATCGCGCAGCTGAATCAAATCCAAATTCTATCCCTACACGCTCTGATGTGTTTGAAGCTGGACGATTAATCAGCCAACCAACAGTAGACTTTGCTGGATTCACTACTGATTTTGCAGAATTAAAATCAAAAGCTCAATTGTCGGATGGATTTTATAGAGACATAGCAGGAAGTGGCTTTGTCGGATATCATCTAGTCTTAAAAACAAATGATACTTTTGATTTATATAAAATCAATTCATGGTCTAGTTTAGGAAATTGTTCTGGAACAAGTTCCAGCTGGAGTGTCGGCACAGAAACTCTTCAAGGAAATTATTCATTTCCAGTAAATGGGATAATTTTTATTCAAGACCATGTTGTAATTGATGGACAAATAAATAGTGCCCGCCTAACGATAGTTGCAGCTACTCTTCCTGTGCCAACTGATACCACAAAATTTAAAAATATCCTTATAAATAATGACCTTTCTTATACTCATTATGATGGGACAGATTCCATAGGATTAATCGGACAAGGAGGAGTTATGGTTGGTATGGAAAGTGAAGATGATCTAAAGATAGATGGTGCCCTAATAGCACAAAATGATAAAGTTGGAAGATTTTATTATATTGGATCAAGTTGTTCATATAAAGACCGTTCTGTAATATCTCTATATGGAATGATAGCTTCTCACTCTAGATATGGTTTTGCATTCACAAATGGTACGGGTTATGAAACACGTAACATAAAATACGATGCAAATATGCTTTATTCTCCTCCTCCCGATTTTCCACTAACCTCAGATCAATATCAAATATTATCTTGGCAAGAAGTTAAAAATTAAAAAAATATCTTCTTATTCTACTCCGTATTTATTAATTTCTGAAGCACCAGAAAGATCTTCGTTTACTTTTGGATTCCCAAAATATTGCACCTCGCTCGCTCCAGACAAAGAAGCATCTATAGTATTACTAATTCCAATATCAACACTTGAAGCTCCCGAAAGATTTAAAGAAACAGAATCAGCAGAAAGATCAAAAGCCGAAACAGACGAAACGCCACTTCCTTCTATAGAGAACTTCTTTACCTCTCCTTTTAGAGTAGTCTCTGAAGAGCCAGAAAGATCTAAAAACAATTCCTTAGCTTTCACCTCTCCATCAAGAGTACTTGCTCCAAAAAGCCTAATCTCTAATTTATCAGAATCAAATTTATTCAACATTGCTTCACTCGCCCCAGAAAGCTCTAGTCTGTCTAATTTTGGCAGAGTAATTTCTAATTTTACAGAATCAAAGAAACACAAACCAAAACAAAATTGTCTTTGCCGCCAATCCCCATTTGCCACATCCAAGGTTCCATCGTCTACTATTATCTGAATATTTTCCAAGTCTTGCTTTGTCCCATTTGCGACCACTTTGTATTCCTTACCATAAGTTACCACCGCTTCAAGGCTGTCGTGGATTGAAATTTTAGAGAAATCCTTTAGCTCATAACTCTTACTAGTCATCTGGGCAACTTCGGAGCTTTTATATTTATCAATTGCTTTACCTAAATTAGGAAAAACATTTACAAACATGACTCCCAACACAACAAGAGAAAACATCCAGACTCCAAACAAGACAGACCAAAACATTCCACTCATAACACTTTTCTTTTTCAAAAGAGCAATACTGCCAAGCAAAAGAGAAACTATTGGAATAACCATCACAAGAAAAACAACGTTCACAAAAATATAATAATGTGGCACAGTGTTTATAACTTCTATCAGAGTAAAACCACCATTCATAGAACCAGCCCCAAAAAGCAAAACACCCAAAGAAACACTTAAGGAGAAAATAGTAAATACAGCCGTGAGTAATAAAGAAATCCCAATAATGTATCTCAATACATGCCAACTTATTTCAAAAATCTTCTTAAAAACAAAAAAAATTAACTTAATAAATCTAGAAATAATTGAACCAATCCTTTTGCTTGGATTATTTTTCTTGTACTCTTCTGCTTTTCCTCGAATAATTTCTCCTATAGTTTTAAGAGTAACTGGATCTCCTTTCATCTCGAGCTTCTGGGCGCTAGTCTTAGCCTCTGGCATTGCAATCCATAAAATAAGATAAGCAATAACTCCTGTTCCACCAAAGAAAACAGAAATAGCAAATAAAACTCTCACAACAACAGAATCAATATTAAAATAAGCAGCCAATCCAGAACAGACTCCTGCAATAACAGCATCTTCTGGATTCCGATAAAGTTTTCTTGTTTCTGATTTTTCGTCTTTTTTACTTTCTTCATTTTGAGAAGAAATACTTCCATCTACTTCTTCCGAAATATCTTCAATACTTCCCATTGCTTTAACTAACTCCAAAACGTCCACCTTGGTAATTACCTTCTCTGCCCCAGAAGTCTTCTCGCTAAATTTATCTGCGATACTACTTTCCATATCGGCCAAAATTTCTTCGGCATCCTCAGCCGAAAAATGATTCTTAATAGAGTCCAAGTACTCTTTCAAAATCTGATATGCTTGTTCTTCGATATAAAATATTATTTTATTTAAAGTTATAGTAAATGTTTTTTGCATATATTTATAGTTTTAATTTTTAATGTATTGTTTATTTTTCAAAGATAAAGAATTAATAGATTTCAAAAGTTTCTTCCAAGTAAAATCTAAGTTAGAAAGTGTATCTTTGCCTTTGTTGGTCAAAGAATAATACTTACGAGGTGGACCATTTCGCGACTCTTCCCAAATATATTCTAAAAGACCTAAATTCTTTAAACGACTAAGCAGTGGATACATAGTCCCCTCCACAACAATAACATCAGCCTTTTTTAGTTCATTTAAAATATCTTGAGCATAAATTTTTCCTCTGGAAATAATAAGAAGAATACAATACTCCAGAAGACCTTTTCTCATCTGAGCCTTAGTATTTTCAATGTTTATTTTTTCAGTAATA